>Ga0247835_1000682_pt1 | contig 47086 bp, 39 predicted proteins | sample LaCtaG_3_FD_189912 | JGI IMG/M metagenome (GOLD analysis project Ga0247835, IMG submission 189912) | Freshwater microbial communities from meromictic Lake La Cruz, Castile-La Mancha, Spain - LaCruzMarch2015_13.5m | ecosystem: Environmental > Aquatic > Freshwater > Lake | place: Spain: Castile-La...
AGCGGAGCTACCCGGCCTCCGGCGGTGCCGTATTCGGGCGGGCCTCCCATGGTTGGCGCGCATCGTTTGACCGCCCCGGTGCCAAGACCCGCATCCCCGGCCTGTACTTGGCGGGCGGGACCGTCCACCCGGGGGCTGGTATACCAATGGCGGCCATCTCGGGCGGTATTGCGGCCGCCACCGTGCTCGCGGATCTCGCTGGGCACTAATAAGGCGTCGCAGTGAGGCTGGACTCAGACCCTTTGACCTGCCCGGCCTACGATAGCTCGACTGGTTGGAACTGCTCAACCCGACTCAGACGTATCGCGGCCGCCATCCAGGGGCCGCCAGGGGAATGCCGAAGCGATGTCTGAGAAACGCATTGTCGTCATCGGGGCTGGGATCGGCGGATTGGCCGCGGCGTTGCGCCTGGCGGCGCGCGGGTTGGATGTCACGCTGGTCGAACGCAGCGTATACCCTGGGGGCAAGATTCGCCAAGTCATGGTTGGAGCGGCGGCGATGGATGCCGGACCGACCGTGGTCACGATGCGGCCCGTGTTCGAGGAACTGTTTGCCTATGCCGGCACCTCCCTGGACGCGCATGTGACGTTACGTCGCGCCGACATCCTTGCACGGCACGCGTGGAGCGAGGATGAGCGGCTGGACCTGTACGCCGATGTCGAGTGCTCTGCCGACGCCATCGGCCGCTTTGCCGGCGTCAAACAGGCGCTGCTCTTTCGCGCGTTCTGCGCGCGTGCAAGCGACATGTACCGGACCCTTGAGCAGGCGTTTATCCACCGGGCCAATCCGACCCCGCTGTCGCTGGTGCTGGACTCCGGACTCTTCAATGTCGCCAGGCTTAGACCCTACTCGACGCTCTGGCGCGATCTCGGCCGCTATTTTCCCGATCAACGCCTGCGCCAGTTGTTCGGCCGCTACGCGACTTATGTGGGCTCATCACCGTTTCAGGCCCCGCCAACGCTCGGTATCGTGGCCCATGTGGAGTTAGCCGGTGTCTGGATGATTGACGGCGGCACCTACCGTTTACCGCAAGCACTGGCAGCCTTGGCCGCCGCGCGCGGCGTCAGGTTTCGCTACGGGATTGACGTGTGTGCGATCGACGTCGCCCGGGGGCGGGCGCGCAGCGTTCAACTGAGCAACGGAGAATGCCTTGAAGCTGACGGTATCGTCTGCAATGCTGATGTGGCCACCCTCGCGGCCGGGTTATTCGGTCCGAATGTCAAGCGCGCAGTACGTGCGACGCCGGTTGCGTCGCGCTCGTTGTCGGCGGTGACCTGGAACCTGTATACGCGGACCACGGGGTTACCGCTGGTGCGGCACAATGTCTTCTTCTGCCGCAACTATGCGGCCGAGTTCGACGCCATCTTCAAGCGCGGTCGCCTGCCCGACGAGGCGACCGTCTACATCTGCGCGCAGGATCGCGATGATCTTGGCAACCTTTCAGTCGATGGCCGCGAGCGGCTGCTGTGTCTGGTGAATGCGCCGCCGCGCGGCGACCAGAAGCCTTTTGATTCCGTGGAGATCACTACATGCGAGGAGAATACAGTCAAACTGCTGGCACGTTGCGGCCTGAACCTGGCGTGGCAGCCGGAGAGCGCGGTCGTCACCACACCGATGCAGTTCAACCGGATGTTCCCGGCGACGGGGGGCTCCCTGTACGGGCGGGCCTCACACGGATGGCGGGGGCCATTCAGCCGGTCGGGGGCGCGCAGCCGGGTGCCGGGGCTCTATCTGGTGGGGGGGAGCGTGCATCCGGGTCCGGGGATGCCGATGGCGGCGATCTCCGGTCGCTTGGCCGCGGAGGCCGTGCTGCAGGACCTGACTTCGGTGTGAGCGTCGGTCCCCGGGGCTATGCCTGGTGGTATGTCGATGCGCTGAGCGACGACGGGCGCCACGGGTTGACGCTGATCGCATTCGTCGGCAGCGTGTTTTCGCCGTATTATTTCAGAGGCCGCCGTCGCGGCTTGGACAATCCGCACGACTATTGCTCACTGAATGTCTGTCTTTACGGCACACATCGTCGTTGGACCATGACTGAGCGGCGGTCGAAGGCGGTGATCCAGGAAGCCGCCGCGCTGACCATCGGGCCGAGTGCGCTGCGTTGGAACGCCGATGGCACGCTGACCATCGCTATTGACGAAATCGGCACGCCACTGCCGCAGCGGGTGCGCGGCCGGATCCGCGTGACGCCGCTGTTCGTCAATGAGCGGGCCTTCACCCTCGATAGTAACGGACGCCATCAGTGGCGCCCGATTGCGCCGAGCGCCCGCGTCGAGGTCGAACTGTCCCGGCCAGACCTGAGTTGGAGCGGTCACGCCTATTTCGATCGCAACTGGGGCACCGAGCCACTCGAAGATGCCTTCGTTTACTGGGACTGGTCGCGGGCGAGTATGGGGGAGGAGAGTGCGATCCTTTATCACGTCGACCGCCGCGGCGACGGGCCGCTATCGCTGGCCTTGCGGTTCGCAGCCGACGGCACCTTAAGCGAATTCGAGCCGCCGCCGAACCACCGCTTGCCGCGCACACCGATCTGGCAAGTTGCGCGCAGCAGCCAAGCCGACGCGGATCATCCGCCGAGGATTGTCAAGACGTTGGAAGACACGCCATTCTACTCGCGCTCAGTGATCGCGTCACACCTGCTGGACCGGCCGGTTACCGCCGTGCATGAGAGCCTGTCGCTGGACCGTTTTCGCTCGCGCTGGGTCCAGCATCTGCTGCCTTACCGCATGCCCCGGCGCTGACGCCGAGGCCTGAGTGCCCGGCGGCTTCGTCGGGTTGGGGTCGCCGCCTGAGTTGTCGTTGGCGCGCAGGTTCGCCACTGGCGGGAGCGGAGGGTGACAAGGCGTAGGGACCCCCGCGGGGGCAATCCGCGGCGTTGCCGCGGATCGGCCCAAGCGCCAAGGCTAGGGTAGCTGATCAAGTCCGAATTGCGATGGCCCCCGGGGCTGATCGCGCTGCCTACGCAGGGCCAGCGGCGCAATCGCCACCAGTGCTGCCAACAGCAGCGCAATCTCGATGCCATAGACCAGTCGATAAGCGAGCGAGGGAGCGATCAGCGATCCGCCGGCCATCCACCCGCTGAACAGGTCGCGCATCGAACCGCCCAACGCAATCGCGACACCTTGGCAGGTCGCTTGCACCGCCCCCCAGGCGCCCAGTGCCAGACCGGCGTGGCCCGTCTCCGCCAGCCCCATGGCCGCGGTCAGGGTACCCACGCTAAACAGCCCGGTGCCCAGTCCGAGTAGTGCGGTACCGATCCGAAATACCAGGGGCGAATCGACGGTGGCGGCGAAGATGACGAGGCCGAAGCCGGGGATACCGATCAGCGCGCCGGCGGCGGCAATACGGAACGAGTCGCCGCCGTGGCTCAATAGGTAAGCCGACAGCAGAAAAGCAGTCAAGCCGCCCCCCGCCAACAATGCGGTCAGCGACGTCGTCTGTGCCACCGTCAAGCCGAGGACCTGCGCGCCATAGGGCTCAAGCAGTATCTCCTGCATGCTGAAGGCGGCGGTGCCGAGTCCGACGGCGATCAGCAGCCGACTGGCGAGGCCGCCGCTGAGGAAAGCCTGCCAGGTTTCGCGGAACGGCGGGCGCGGGATGTCGGCCACCGCCCGCTTGAGATCGATGGCCTCCTGTTTCCAGGCCGCGGCCAGACAGAGAAGGATCGATGCCAGGGCCGCGCCGTGGACGACCTCGACCAGTCTCTGATGCGAGAAATTCTCGAGCAAATGCCCGAACAGCAGGGCCGCGCCGACCATCGAGAGTAACAGCGCCGCATAGAGCAAGGCGACCACGCGCGGGCGCTTGGCGACGGGCGCCAAGTCCGTCGCCAGCGCCAGGCCCGCGGTCTGTACCGTATGCATGCCGGCACCCACCATCAAAAACGATACGGCGGCCGCGACTTGTCCAACGATGAGCATCTTGTTGGCCGGGTCGGACAAAATCAGGATCGAGTAGGGCATGATGGCGAAGCCGCCGTACTGCAGCATACTGCCCAGCGCGATGTACGGCACGCGACGCCACCCGAACGCCGAATGATGATAGTCGGAGCGATGCCCGATCAGTGCCCGCAACGGTGCGAACACCAGCGGCAACGCGACCATCAAGGATACCAGCCAGGTGGATACGTGGAGTTCGACGACCATGACGCGATTAAGGGTGCCGTACAGGAGGACCATCGCCATGCCCACGGCGACCTGAAACAGCGACAGGCGCAGGATTCGGAGCAACGGAAGCTCCGCAGAGGCCACGTCTGCAAAGGGCAGACGCACCAAGAAGTTAACAAATCGACTCATAGCCGCTTAATCTTGGTCAAAACGTAAGGGTAACGGCTTCGCGTGCAAGCGTCAACGGTGTTTGCAGGTCAGGCGACGCGGCCTGGCAGCCGTCGCTTTCCTGCCGGCACCGGCGCGGCCCGACCGCGCAGCGTCGCGGCCGCCGTGCCCTGCCCGGTGTCGCGCAGGGCCGTGGTGAGGGCGGGGAGCAGTGCCCGCCGCATCCGCAGGTTGGGGGGAAAGTGGATTGACTGGGTCGGAGCAAATGTCTATCTTACCTGACACATGCAAATGTCAACCGACAAATACAGATGACTCCGAATCCGTCCACGAGAGGGCCTACCATGGAACCGTCGCAGCGTATCGAGCAGGCACTGGAAGCGGCTATCGTCTCCGCCCAGGGGCCCGGGTGTCCGCCCGGCTTCGCCCAGGCCTTGAGGTACTCGGTATTTCCCGGTGGGGCACGGATCCGCCCGCGCCTGTGTCTGGCGGTCGCCTGGGCCTGCGGCAACAGCGACCCGCAGACCACGGACGCCGCCGCGGCGGCGATCGAGCTCCTGCATTGTGCCTCGTTGGTGCACGACGACCTGCCCTGTTTCGACGACTCCACCCTGCGGCGCGGCCGGCCATCGGTCCACTGCGCCTACGGGGAGCGACTCGCGGTGCTGGCCGGGGATGCCCTGATCGTACTCGCCTTCGAGATTGTCGCGCGCCGGATCATCGCGGCGCCGGCCAACGTCAGCCGGGTCATGGCCACGATCGCCCGCTGCACCGGCGCCCCGGTCGGCATCTGTGCCGGACAGGCCTGGGAGTGCGAGTCCGAGGTCGTGCTGGAGGATTACCACCGGGCCAAGACCGGGTCGCTGTTCGTCGCCGCCACCGTGGCCGGGGCCGAGTCCGTCGGGGCCCCGACCGAGTCCTGGCGTCTGGTCGGCGAGCGTCTGGGCGAGGCCTATCAGGTGGCGGACGACTTGGGTGATGCCATGGCCTCCAGCCGTGAGATGGGCAAGCCGCTGGGGCGCGACAGCTCGCTGGGGCGCCCCAATGCGGTCCAGGAGTTGGGTATCGAGGGTGCCGTGCGGCGGCTCAAGGATCTGGTCGCCAGTGCGACCGACGCCGTTCCCGCCTGTCCCGGGGCGCCCGCCCTCCAGGCGCTGATCGCCGCCGAGTCGCGGCGGATCTTACCGGAGGAACTCGCGCGGCTTGCCGCGTGATGGCGCCTGTGGGTTCCGCTTGTCCGGGCCATGGGCCGCGGGCGTGCGCACACCAGCGCAGCACTCACCGCGCTGCTGCGCCGGGGCGGTTTCGCGAGGGTGCGCGAGGTCCCCAGGCGCCGCCCTGCGGCCCCGCCGCCTGGTCGCCCGTACCCGAGGATTCGAGTGTCAATACTGGTTGACATCCGATGCAGTAAGGCTAGACTGACACAAGTTTCGCGGGCCGCCATTTTGGCCGCCCCCCGCGGCCCCCCCCGAATCGCCAGAGACGACCGAGCACCCGAGTGACTATCACAACCACCGCCGTGGTCTTCGCGCAGCCCGGGCAATTGCGCCTCGAGCGGCTCGAACTCACGCCTCCCGGCCCGGAGGACGTGGTGGTCGATATCGACTGGAGCGGCATCAGCACGGGCACCGAGCGCCTGCTCTGGACCGGGCGCATGCCCAGCTTCCCGGGGATGGGCTATCCCTTGGTCCCGGGATACGAGTCGGTGGGTCGGGTCGCCATCGCGGGCGCTCGCTCCGGGCTCCAGGAGGGCGCGACCGTGTTCGTGCCGGGCGCCAACTGTTACGGTCCGGTGCGCGGGCTCTTCGGCGGGGCCGCGGCGCGCATCGTGGTCCCGGGTGCGCGCGTCGTGCCGATCGCGGCGGCCTTGGCCGAGCGGGGCGTACTGCTCGCCTTGGCCGCGACGGCCTACCACGCCCTCGCGGCGTCCCCGGCGCAACGGCCCCAACTCATCGTCGGACATGGGGTCCTCGGGCGCTTGATCGCACGTCTCACCGTGGCCCTGGGCGGTGAGCCGCCGGTCGTCTGGGAGACCGACGCGGGTCGCGCCGACGGTGCCGTCGGCTATTGCGTGTGCCATCCGGACGCCGATGCGCGCCAGGATTATCGCGCCATCTATGACGTGAGCGGCGACGCGAGCCTGCTCGATCGGCTGATCGCCCGGCTGGCCCCGCAGGGGGAGATCGTGCTTGCGGGCTTCTATAGTGAGCCCCTGTCATTCCTGTTTCCCCCGGCCTTCAAGCGCGAGCCGCGGCTGCGGGTGGCAGCGGAGTTCAAGGAGCCCGACCTGCGCGAGGCCAAGGGGCTGGCCGAGTCCGGGGCCTTGTCGCTCGATGGCCTCATCACCCACCGCCACCCGGCCGCGGCGGCCGCGCTGGCCTATCCGACCGCCTTCGGCGATCCCCGTTGCCTCAAGATGATCCTCGACTGGAGGCCAGACGCATGACCATTCCCACCGGCCAGACCAATCCGGTGCTCGCCCAGCGCGACCTAGGCGAGGGCCAGAGCGGCGCGGGTCGGCCCCAGGGTGCCGCCGTGGCCGCGCCGACTCCCCTGACCGGCCGCCGAACGCAGATCATTGCGATCTACGGCAAGGGCGGGATCGGCAAGAGCTTCACCCTTGCCAATCTCTCCTACATGATGGCCCAACAGGGCAAGAAGGTCCTGCTCATCGGTTGCGACCCCAAGAGCGACACCACGACACTCCTCTTCGGCGGGCGCGCCTGCCCCACCATCATCGAGACCTCCAGCAAGAAGAAGGCGGCCGGGGAGCCGGTGCGCATCGGTGATGTCTGCTTCAAGCGTGACGGCGTCTACGCGATGGAGCTGGGCGGACCTGAGGTCGGCCGTGGCTGCGGCGGGCGGGGCATCATTCACGGCTTTGAATTGCTCGATAGCCTGGGCTTCCACGAGTGGGACTTCGACTACGTCCTGCTCGACTTCCTGGGTGATGTGGTCTGCGGTGGCTTCGGCCTGCCGATTGCCCGCGACCTCTGCCAAAAGGTCATCGTGGTCGGCTCCAATGACCTGCAATCGCTCTATGTCGCCAATAATGTGTGCAGCGCCGTGGACTATTTCCGCAACTTGGGCGGCAACGTGGGCGTGGCCGGCATGGTCATCAACAAGGACGACGGCACCGGCGAGGCCCAAGCGTTCGCCCAGGCGGTCGGTATTCCGGTGCTCGGCTGCATCCCCGCCAACGAAGAGATCCGTCGCAAGAGCGCGAGCTATCAGATCGTCGGCGCCCCTGGCAGTACCTGGGGTCCCCTGTTCGAAGCACTCGCCCTCAACGTCGAGCAATCGATTCCCCAGCGCCCCACACCGCTGAGCCCGGAAGGTCTGCTGGACCTGTTCAAGGCGGACGACGTCGGTCGCCATGTGGTCTTGGAGCCGGCCACGATCGAGGACATGCGCGGCAAGGCCTATGCGCCCAAACCGTCCCTCGAAGTCATCTACGACGACGCCTGAAGATCCTGACGAACACGCCCTGAAGAGCCCGCAACTCCAGGCGCAGAGACCGACATCACATAATGACCCAGACCCTGATCAAGTCCGCCGGAACCGCCGAATCCGATCGTCCCGTGGGGGCGCCGGAGGGTTTTGGCGGCCTGCGGTCCCAGGAACCGGGAGCGGTGTCGATCGGCAGCCGCGGTGCTTCCAAGGCTTCGTCCAAGGCGCGGACGCCCGGCGCCCATGACCAACCCCAAAGCATGTGCCCCGCTTTTGGTTCACTGCGTGTGGCCTTACGGATGCGGCGTACGGCCAGCGTGCTGGTCGGCTCGGCTTGCTGTGCCTATGGCCTGACCTTCACCTCGCATTTCTACGGCGCGCGGCGCAGCGTCGGCTATGTCCCTTTCGACTCGGAAACCCTGGTCACCGGTAAGCTCTTCGAGGACGTCCGTGAGGCCGCCTCCCGGCTCGCCGACCCGGAGCGCTACGATGCCGTGGTCATCATAAATTTGTGCGTCCCCAGTGCCTCCGGGGTGCCGTTGCGGCTGCTGCCCGAGTCGATCAACGGGGTGCGCATCATCGGTATCGACGTCCCCGGATTCGGCGTGGCGACACATGCCGAGGCCAAGGACGTTCTGTCCGCCGCCATGCTGCGCCGGGCGCGGCAGGAGGCCGAACTGGGTCCGGTGCAGGCACCCCGCGGCGCCCGTTCAACGCGCCCGACCGTGGCCCTGATCGGTGAGATGTTCCCGGTCGACCCGGTGACCCTGGGCATGTTGCTGGAGCCCCTGGGATTGGCCGCCGGCCCGGTGGTCCCGACGCGCGAGTGGCGTGAGCTCTATGGCGCGCTGGCCGGGGTCGCCGCTGCCGCCATCCATCCCCAATACTCGGGTGTCTGCAACGAGTTTGCCATTGCCGGGCGGCCGGTCGTCGGCTCGGCCCCGGTCGGCTACGAGGGTACCGCGGCTTGGTTGGAAGGCATCGCCGCCGCGTGCGGCGTGAGCGCGGCCAACCTGGACAGCGCCAAGAACCGCTGGCTGCCGGCGATCAAGCAGGCCCTCGCCGGGTCCCCGATCAAGGGCCGCATCACCCTCTCAGGGTATGAAGGGTCCGAGTTGTTGGTCGGCCGCCTGTTGGTCGAGAGCGGTGCCGATCTGCGCTACGTGGGCACGGCCTGCGGGCGGACCCAGTGGTCAGCGCCAGACTGCGACTGGCTGGAGTCGAAGGGCGTGCGCGTTCAATATCGCGCGACCCTGGAGCAAGACCTGGCGGCCATGGCCGAGTTTGCCCCCGAGTTGGTGGTCGGGACCACGCCGGTGGTGCAAAAGGCCAAGGAGGCCGCGACTCCGGCACTCTATTTCACCAACCTGATTTCGGCGCGTCCCCTGATCGGCCCGGCCGGTGCCGGCTCGCTGGTGCAGGTGATCAACGCCGCCATGGCGAGTCGCCCCCGCTTCGCGGCCATGGACGCCTTCTTCGGCTCCGCGGGCGAGCGGTTTCCCGCGGACCTGGGTGCGCGTGCCCTTGGCGGGGCCGGGAGCGGCGCCGCGATTGCGACAGAGGACCTGGCATCATGCTGATTCAGGACCTCGATCGGGCCGGCGGCTACTGGGGGGCGGTCTATGCCTTCTGCGCAGTCGATGGGCTTCAGGTCATCATCGACGGCCCGGTCGGGTGTGAAAACCTGCCGGTCACCGCGGTCCTGCACTACACGGACGGCCTGCCGCCACACGCCCTGCCGGTCGTGGTGACCGGCCTCGGCGAAGAGGAGTTGGGCCAAAAGGGCACCGAGGCCGCGCTGCGTCGCGCCCATGGGACTCTGGACCCTGACCGCCCCACGGTGGTGGTGACCGGCTCCATCGCCGAGATGATCGGCGGCGGCGTCACCCCCAACGGCACCAATATCCAGCGTTTTCTGCCGCGCACGATCGATGAAGATCAATGGCAGAGTGCGGACCGTGCGCTGTTCTGGTTGTGGACCCAGTACGGCGGACCGGCGAGTGCCAAGTCCAAGGGCGGCCTCAAGGTGCGCAGGCCCGGCGGCAAGCCGCTGGTCAATATCGTCGGCCCCATGTACGGCACCTTCAACATGTGGTCGGATCTGGCGGAGGTCCGTCGCCTGATCGAGGGTATCGGCGCCGAGATCAACCTGGTCTTTCCTTTGGGGTGCAGTCTGTCGCAAATTGCGCACCTGCGCGACGCGGATGCCACGGTCTGTATGTACCGGGAGTTCGGACGCCTGTTGTGCGAGGCCTTGGACAAGCCTTACCTGCAAGCCCCGATCGGCCTGCACACCACCACCCGTTTTCTGCGTAGCCTCGGTGAGCTATTGGGGCTCGACCCGGAGCCCTTTATCGCCGCGGAAAAGCACACGACGCTCGCGCCGATCTGGGACCTGTGGCGCTCGGTGACCCAGGACTTTTTCGGCACCGCGAGCTTTGGCGTGGTCGCCACCGAGACTTACAGCCGCGGCCTGCGGCACTATCTCGCCGATGAACTGGGCCTGCCTTGCAACTTCGCGGTTGCCCGCCGCCCCGGGGTCAAGCCGGACAATGATGCGGTGCGTCGCCAAGTGCAGGAACAGACCCCGCTGATCCTCTTCGGCAGCTACAATGAGCGGATGTACCTGGCCGAGATCGGGGCCCGGGCCGCCTATATCCCGGCGTCCTTCCCGGGGACCATCATCCGCCGCCATACCGGCACGCCCTTCATGGGCTACGGTGGCGCTGCCTATCTGGTGCAAGAGGTCTGCAACGCCCTCTTCGACGCCCTGTTCCATATCCTGCCGTTGGGCTCGGATCTCGACCGCGTCGACCCGACGCCAGCCCGCGTTTATGAGGAATTGACCTGGACCGACGAGGCAAAGGCGGCCCTCGACGCGGACCTGGAGAGTCAGCCGATCCTGGTGCGGATCTCCGCCGCGAAGCGCCTGCGTGATGCGGCCGAGCAGGCGGCGCGCAAGGCCGGGGAGTCGTCAGTGACCCTGGAACGGCTGCGCCGCATCCAGGGCTGGGTGCTGGAGGACCTGACCGCATGAACGGTCCGCAATCGAATTTGCGTGGCAGTGCCGATGTCGACCATCGGGCTCCCGTCGCCGTGCCGGCGAAAGGTGCATCAATCAAATACCTAAGTCGTGCGAAACCGCACAGGAGTCGCCATGATGACCGCTCTCAACCACGCCCCCGCACTCTGCGCGCAGGAGCGTCGGCAGTACCGCTTGCTGTTCTGGGTGATCTTTGTGGTTTTCTTGATCATCACCCCGCTGGCGCGGCTATTGCCGAGCCGGTGGCGGCCTTGGCCGCCGGTCGGCGACGCACGCCTGTCCCTGATCGCGGAGGCGCGGGCGGTGACCCATCGCATTCTGCCGTTCGCCTTTCTGTGACGTCCAGTGATGGGACTTGGTTGCTTAGCTGACCCCGGGCAAGTAGCGAGATGCGACGTCGTGCGCCGCATCTCATTGATTCGCGCGGCGACGCGCGTTAACGGCCGCAAGGCCATTTTCATGATCTGGAGGTAACTTCCATGGCCGAGAACACCAAGAGTCAGAGTGGACTCTCTGATGACGAAGCGAAGGAATTTCATGGCTTCTTCGCGTCGAGCATGGGCGCCTTTGTCGGCGTCGCGCTGTTTGCCCATATCCTGGCCTGGGCCTGGCGCCCCTGGCTGTAGTCCAAAGACCGTCAACGTCAATTCAACCGTATTAGGAGCTAACCAATGACCGCATCCGTGCAAGCAGACCTGTACAAGGTTTGGAAGATCTTCGATCCGCGCCGTACCCTGATCGCGCTGTTCGCCTCTCTGGGCGTCCTCGCCCTGCTGATCCACTTGATCCTGCTCAGCACCGCCAACTTCAACTGGCTCGACACCGCCTATGCCGTCCCGCCGATTTCGCGTCCGGTCGTGGTCAGGGCGCCCGTCGCGCCGAAGGCTGCGGTCGCAGCCCCGGCTGCGGCGAAGGCCCCGGTTGCTGCCCCGGCTGCGGCGAAGGCCCCTGCTGCTGCCCCGGCTCCGGCTGCTGCCCCGGCTGCGGCGAAGGCCCCGGTTGTGGCGGCTCCCGCTGCGGTCGTGGTCCCGGCACCGGCGAAGTAGCGTCCATCGCCAAGGGCGGCGGACGGGGGATTGGTGCACTATCTCCCGTCCGCTCCGGGCACCGCGGGGATGTTGTCGCAACGGCAACTCCTGACTAGAGGGTTGAACCATGGCCATGCTGAGTTTTGAGAGAAAATATCGCGTTCGTGGGGGAACGCTGATCGGCGGAGATCTCTTTGACTTCTGGGCGGGGCCGATCTATGTCGGCTTCTTTGGCGTCACCGGGATTTTTAGCGCCGTTTTAGGTACCCTATTGATTGTTTGGGGGGCGGCCATGGGGCCGACCTGGAATCTGTGGCAGATCAGCATCGCGCCGCCGGACCTGAGCTACGGGCTCGGGATGGCGCCGATGGCGGAAGGGGGTCTGTGGCAGATCATCACCATGTGCGCCATCGGCGCCTTCGGCTCTTGGGCGCTCCGCGAGGTGGAGATTTGTCGCAAGCTGGGTATCGGCTACCATGTGCCTGTCGCCTTCAGCGTTGCAATTTTCGCCTACCTCTCCCTGGTGGTGATTCGGCCGTTCTTATTGGGGGCTTGGGGCCACGGCTTCCCGTACGGCATTCTCAGTCACCTGGACTGGGTGTCGAATACGGGATACCAGTTCCTTCACTTCCATTACAACCCGGCACATATGCTCGCCATCGCCTTCTTCTTCACCAACGCCTTGGCGCTGTCCATGCACGGGTCGCTGATCCTGTCGGTGGTCAATCCGCCTAAAGGTGAGGAGGTGAAGACCTCCGAGCATGAGAACACCTTCTTCCGGGATGATGTCGGCTACTCTATCGGCGCCTTGGCCATCCATCGTCTGGGCCTGTTCCTGGCCCTGTCCGCCGCCTTCTGGAGTGCCGTGTGTATTATCATCAGCGGTCCCTTCTGGACCCGCGGCTGGCCGGAATGGTGGACCTGGTGGCCCAACCTTCCGATCTTCGGCTGATCCTGGAGTACCACTATGGCTGAATACCAAAACATCTTTACCACGGTGCAGGTGCGCTCACCGGCCTATCCTGGGGTTCCCCATGATCAGGGCCAGCGTGACCGGATCGGCAAGCCGTTCTTCAACTACTGGGTGGGTAAGATCGGCGATGCGCAGATCGGACCTATCTATTTGGGTACCAGCGGGGTTTTCGCGGTGATCTTCGGCTTCGTCGCCATCGAGATCATCGGCTGGAACATGGCCGCTTCGGTGGGCTGGAGTCCTATCAAGTTCGCCCAGCAGTTCTTCTGGTTGGCGCTGGAGCCCCCGGCCCCCGAGTATGGGTTGCACATTCCTCCCCTGGCAAAGGGCGGCTGGTGGCTGATCGCGGGGTTTTTCCTCACCATGTCGATCCTGCTCTGGTGGGTTCGCACCTACCGGCGCGCGATTGCTCTGGGGGTCGGCACCCATATGGCGTGGGCCTTCGCCGCGGCGATCTGGCTCTATCTGGTCATCGGCTTCATCCGCCCCTTGATGATGGGTTCCTGGTCCGAGGCACCGCCGTTCGGCATCTTCCCGCACCTGGACTGGACCGCCGCCTTCTCCATCGCCTACGGTAACCTGTATTACAACCCGTTCCACATGCTCTCGATCGCCTTCCTATATGGTTCGGCCCTGCTTTTTGCGATGCACGGTGCGACCATCCTGTCCGTGAGCCGGTATGGTGGGGATCGCGAGATCGACCAGATCGTGGATCGCGGTACGGCCGCGGAGCGGGCCGCGTTGTTCTGGAGATGGACCATGGGCTTCAATGCCTCCATGGAATCCATCCATCGCTGGGCCTATTGGTTCGCGGTGTTGGTCGTGATCACGGGCGGTATCGGCATCCTGTTGACGGGCACCGTGGTGGATAACTGGTATCTGTGGGGCATCAAGCACGGGCTGGTTCCGCCCTACCCAGTCGTTGGCGTGCCGGTTCCCGATCCAGCCTCACTCCCGGGAGCACTGTAATGAGAACGACGTTTTTTTCAACGCGTAAAGCGCTGCCCTTGGCAGCCGTCGGTCTGGCCCTGGTGGTCACCGGGGGTTGTGAGCGGCCGCCGCCGGAGAGCACGCAGTTGGGCTATCGGGGGGTTGGACAGATTGCCTTTGTCAATCCCCGGATCCTGGCTGCACAGGTCGCCGAGAACGTCGCCCCAGAGCCTCAGGCGCCAGTGGCTCCGGTGCCGGTGAAGGCTGGGGCGGTGTACAAGAACCTCCAGGTGCTGGGTGACGTGTCGCTTACGGAGTTCAACCGCCTGATGCTGGCCATCACTGAGTGGGTGGTGCCGCGGGACCAGTGGGTCGATGGCCAAGGCTGCGTCTACTGCCATAACATCGCGTTGATGGAGGACGACTCCAAGTACCAGAAGATCGTCGCGCGCTCGATGATCAAGATGACCCAGCGTGCCAACCGGTCGTGGGGCGCCCATGTGGCCCCAACCGGCGTGACCTGTTACACCTGCCATCGCGGCAATGCGATCCCGAAATATGTCTGGACGACGAATCCCGGCGAGAAGCCGCGGGCCAGCGGCTATGCTGGTCTCCAGAACCGGCTGTCGCCGGTCCCGGCCTTTTCCTCGCTGCCGTACGATCCGCTGACGACCTATCTCGACAAGGAGACTCCGATCCCGATCACCCCGACGGGCGCGGTGTCCCGGGTCGAGCCGAAGACGGTAAACACCATGAAGGGCGAAGGGACCTATGCCCTGATGATGTACATCTCCAAGTCGCTGGGAGTCGGCTGCAACCACTGCCATAACAGTCGCCAGTTCGCGGACTGGGCGCAGAGTTCGCCGCAGAAGGTGAAGGCTTGGTATGCCATCCGGATGGTGCGTGAGGCCAACAAGGCATTCATCCTGCCGCTCAACCCGATCCTGCCGGCGTCGCGCAAGGGTCCTCTGGGTGATCCCATGCGGATCGCTTGCGAGACCTGCCACCAGGGCGTCAACAAGCCGCTGTTGGCCGCGCCGATGCTGAAGGACTATCCGGAACTGGGCCCGTTGAACGACCCGGCGGCGGCACCCGAGCCGGCCCCGGAAGCGGTCGCGCCCGCGGCGGTTCAAACCGATGTTGACGAGGGTGTGGCGACCGAGGCCAAGGTGACTGCTCAATCAGTGACTGCGGCAGGGGTGATGTAGGCTCCGTATTGTTGTAAGATGCAGATCGCCGGGGAGCCAATCCCCGGCGAACGCCCCGAGAACGCAGGGGCAGAGGCTGGCCGATCGGGCCGGCGTGCTCTGGACTGCTGGGATTTCGGCGGTGTGGAGCGGTAAGAAGTAGTCGTGGCCGTCGGCCACGGCAACCTAGGTCGCGCATCGTGCGCGGAAACGGCCTTTACGGCCAATGTCATATCTGGAGTGTAATTCAAATGGCTGAAAACAAGAACTTTGGCCTTTCGGGGCTGACGGAAGACGAGGCAAAGGAGTTTCACGGGTTTTTCTCCTCGAGCATGACGGCCTTCTTCGGTGTCGCGGTGGTTGCTCACATCCTGGTTTGGGCTTGGCGCCCCTGGCTGTAAAGCCTGGTTTTCCGTCCAACCCCTTTAACCCACTGGAGATTCAACATGCATAAGATCTGGCTGATCTTTGATCCACGTCGTTCCTTGATCGCGCTCTTTGGCTCCCTGGCGGTGCTCGCGCTGCTGATCCACCTGATTCTGCTCAGCACCGCCAACTTCAACTGGCTCGACACTGCCTATGCCAAGGCGCCGATCTCGCGTCCGGCCCGGGTAGCCGTAGTCAAGGCCGCGGCTCCTGCGGCAGCCCCGGCCCCCGCGGCGGTGATCAAGAAGTAGTAGACGAGACGCGCGGAGCGGCTCGGTCAGGCTCGCTGACCATCGGGCCGACCCGCCCCGCTCGCGGGTCCTAGCGCAGACGAATTGAGTGCCGGAGCGCCTTATCGCAGGGCTCCGGTCTTTTTTGTGAAGCGGTTTCCCTCGTCAAGGCGCTCGCCCGGTTACTACGCGGTTTCGGAGATGACAACTTGAAGGCAGCGATCGTCCGGCATGGGATAAGTGAAGGCGACGGGTTCGCCGGGCAGCAAGACGCCTTGGAGCGCGTGGTCTTGGTCGATGCCGATGACAATCCCCGGGGAGATGGGGACAAGCTCGAGGTACACCGCCTTGGTCAACTGCATCGGGCCTTCTCCATTTTTATCTTTAATGCGAAGGGCGACGTGCTCCTGCAGCGGCGCGCGGATGCCAAGTATCACTTCGCCGGGCGCTGGTCGAACAGTTGCTGCGGGCATCCGCGCCCCGGTGAGCCGACCGCCAGGGCCGCGGTCCGCCGTTTGGGGGAGGAACTCGGGTTCCAGACCCCCCTGTCCGAGCAGATGCAACTGGTCTATCGGGCGGAGGACCCAGAGTCCGGACTGATAGAACACGAGTATCTGCATGTATTTCGTGGGCGCTTTATGGATGATCCGCGCCCCGATCCGGCCGAGGTCGGCGCCTGGCGCTGGACCCCGGTGGGTGCCGTGAGGCGGGGGTTGGTGAAGTCCCCGCACTTCTTTACACCCTGGTTCCAACTGATCGCAGAACGGGTCTTGGATGCCGCCGCGGCCGAGTAGCATGAAGGTCATTACCCGCACGCTCCGGCTCGCGACGGTCGATGCAATCGCGTTGATCGATATTTCCGCCGACGTGGATCGCCTGTTTCAGTCATGCGGCCTGCGCGATGGCGTGTTGACCTTGATGTCCCCGCACACCACGGCCCATATCAATCTCAACGAGCGCGAGCCGCAGTTGCAGCAAGATATGCTGGACTTCCTGATGCGGCTGGTCGCCCGTGACGGCGACTATCGGCACAACCGCGCGCCGGTCGACGGCCGGGACAACGCCCATTCGCACCTGATGGGGCTGCTGATGAACGCCACTGAATCCGTTCCCTTCGCGGACGGCAAACTCCTGTTGGGCGGTTGGCAATCGGTCTTTCTCGTGGAACTGGATGGCCCGCGGGCAGAACGTCAGGTCCATTTGCAGTTTCTTGGCCAATGACCCCGGCGGACCTGCCAGGCTTTTTTGCCCGCCGCGCGAACCTAGACCCGGCGGACTACATTGAACTCGACTATGCCTTCGAGTGTTACGGAGACCCACGCGCCGCCGCCGCGCACCTGTGTAGCGAGCAATCGACCGCGCAGTGGCACCGCATCGGCGTCGATGAGGATTATCGCCCCCGTTTCGGCGCAAAGGTCCTTGATCTGCATGTGGAGGGTCAGCGTTCCGCCCCGAGTTACCCGACGGCATCTGTAAGTGCCGCGGCTGGATCAGGCCCGGTCTCTGCCTGTCGCGTCACCATCGCCCATCCGCACGCGAACTTCGGCCCGCGCATCCCCAACCTGCTCTCGGCGGTGGCCGGTGAAGGGGTGTTTTTCGTGCCGGGCATACCGCTGATCAAGCTCTTGGACCTGCGGATGCCGGACGGCTTTCTAAGCTCCTTCTCCGGCCCCCGCTTCGGCCTCGACGGCATCCGCGACCTGCTCGGCGTCCACGGCCGCCCCATCTTCTTCGGGGTCATCAAGCCCAACATTGGACTCCCGCCGGAGCCCTTCGCCGAACTCGGCTATCAGGGTTGGCTGGGTGGGCTCGACGTGGCCAAGGACGATGAGATGCTGGCGGATGCCCCCTGGTGTCCCCTGGACCGGCGGTCGGCCCTGCTGGGGGAGGCGCGGCGGCGGGCCGAGGCAGTGACGGGGGTTGCCAAGGGATACATGGCCAACATCACCGACGAGGTGGATCGGCTGCTCGAACTTCACGACCTGGCGGTAGCGAACGGCGCGAACATGTTGCTGATCAACGCCCTGCCGGTGGGCCTGAGCGCCGTGCGGATGCTGAGCGGGCACGCGCGAGTGCCCCTGATCGGGCACTTCCCCATGATTGCGGCCCTGAGCCGCGTGCCGGGTTACGGGATTCACACGCGGGTACTGATCAAGCTCCAGCGGCTGGCGGGACTGGACGCAATCGTCATGCCCGGCTTCGGGGCGCGCATGGGGATGGACGAGGCAGAGGTCCTGGACGGGGTCGCCGCCTGCCTTGCCCCCATGGGGCCGATCGCCCGCAGTCTCCCGATCCCCGGTGGAAGCGACTGGGCCGGGACGCTGGAAGGGGTCTACCGGCGGGTCGGCAGTGTCGACTTCGGCTTCATCCCCGGGCGCGGGGTCTTCGGCCATCCGATGGGGCCGACCGGCGGTGCGGCGAGTCTGCACCAGGCCTGGGACGCGATCGTCGCGGGGATCGCTATCGAGCAGTACGCGCAAACCCATCCCGAATTGCGGGCGGCCATCGACGCCTTCGGGGGCAACGCCTGAGTCGCCGAGCCCCGGCAACGGCGCCGCCGGTGCAGGGGCTTGGCTTCAGGTTTGGGGTGGGGGCGCCGCGCCGTCGCCGGGCGGCGGCCGGTGCTCCTTGCCTTGGTCCCCCTCCTCGCCGCGGCGCGGCGACGCGGTCTGGGACCTCCAGAACCAGAACAGCAGGCCGACGACGAACAGCAGTTCGATCAGGCCGGATAGGTCTTGTCCTGACATTGCCCGATCTCCTAAGCAACGAGCCAAACGCAAGCGTTGTCGTTGTCGTAATCGTAATCGGAGAAGCGATGCACTACGATAACCTCGATTACGACAACGACAACGACAACGAAAATGGAGGCAGTCCCTAATGGCATTGCTTAACCATTAGTGAACCGCCCCCTAATCGACGGACATGGCTTCGGGCGCCATCCCGGACAGACCGGCGCCCTGCCAGGCCGATTGGTTACGACGTTGCCGATCGCGCTCCTCCAGCCGCGCAAAGAGGTCCAGGACCCACACTACGCGACTCTCGATCGTGGGGGGATTGGCCGGAAGGGCGGGGGGATTGATGGACACCGGCTTGACCGACTGTGACCCGATGGGCTGCGACAGAGGCTGAGCCCTGACCGCCTCGACCAGGAACAGGGTCTCGGCCAAGGGCGGCAGGGCAACGGTCCGGCGGGGGAAGGCGGCCGCCAGCACCCGTGGGAGCAACTGCGCCTTGCGGCGAGGGGAGACCACGGCGCGGCTACACACCGAGTTCCAACCGCGGCGACCGACCTCATGACCGATCTCGGCATAGAGGTGACGCGCGGCCCCGATCCCGGCGCGGCAGCGCAGCGGCAGACCGCCGATCCCCTGATCGGCGCGGGCGTACAACCCCTCCGCGGACTCGAGCAACCGCGCAACCACGCGTCCCAAGGCGGGGCTCCAGACCGGGTTGGCCAGCCAGGCGTCCGGGTCCAGCCCCTCTTCGCGCAGCCACTGGCGCGGCAGGTAGAGCCGGCCGTTGGCCGCGTCTTCCCCCACGTCCCGGGCGATGTTGGAGAGTTGCATCGCCACACCCAGATCACAGGCGCGGGCGATGAGGTCCGGGTCGCGCACGCCCATCAGGAGCGTCATCATAGCCCCGACGGTGGCGGCCACGCGCGCCGAATAGGCATAGACCGACGAGAGGTCCTCGTAACAGCGCCCCTCCGCGTCCCATGCAAAACCTTCGATCAGGGCATCCAATAGAGTACGGGGAACGGCGAACTGTTGGACCACGTCGGCGAGGGCGCGGTCCGCGGAAATCTGCATGGGGCGGCCAGCGTAGACTGCATCAAGGCGCTGACGCAACGCAATCACTGCGTCATGGGGGCGGTCGGCGAGGTCGATCTCGTCGTCGGCGATGCGGCAGAAGGCATAGAGTGCCGTGGCCGGCTCATAGACCGAGCGCGGCAGCAACAGCGACGCGGCGTAAAAGGACCGGGAACCCCCGCAGAGCAGGTCGCGGCAGGCGGCCTGGTCGGCGGGGGTCGAGAAGCGAGGGCTAAGCGAAGGCTGTCGCATTGGGGACCACCGTATCGAGTACACGGGCGGATGATATGACGCCGGGGACGCCGGCGCCGGGATGGGTACCGGCCCCCACCAGATAGAGGTGACGCACCTCCTCGCTGGCGTTATGGGGGCGGAACCAGGCGCTTTGCCAGAGCACGGGCTCCAGGCTGAAGCCGGCGCCCTTGTACGACAGGAGCCGGTGTTTGAAATCGAGTGGGGTAGTCACCCTGGAGGTGACCAGATGCTCCGACAGCCCCGGCAGCAGGCTCTGCTCCAGATAGGCGCAGATCGCCTGGCGGTAAGGCTCGGCCTGGGTCTCCCAGTCGGTACCGCTATCCAGGTTCGGGACCGGGGCCAGGGCATAGAAGGTGTCGCACCCGGGCGGTGCCACCGAGGGGTCGGTGGCGGTGGGGCGATGCAGGTAGAGGCTGAAGTCTTTGGCCAGCACCTTGCGGCCGAAGATGTCTGTGATCAGTTCGCGGTAGCGCGGACCCATGAGGATCGTATGGTGAAGTACCTCGGGGTACTGGCGGCGCGTCCCGAAGTACCAGACAAAGAGCCCGTTGGAGTACTGCGAGCGTTTGATCCGCCAATCGGGCCAGCGCCGGCGCTTGATCGAGGGTAGGAGGTGCTGGTAGGTCCAGGCGGGGTCCGCATCCGAGACCACGATCGCGGCGGTGATTTCCTCCCCGTTCGTCAGCCGAACCCCACGGACGGTGCGCTCCGTGGTCAGGATCTCCGCCACTTCGGCCCCGCATCGAACCTGATTGCCCTGGCCCTCGATCAGCCCGACTAAGCCCTTCACGATGGCGCCCGTCCCGCCGATGGTCGAATGCACCCCCCACTCCCGCTCAAGGTATGAGATCAAGGCATAGATCGAGGTCACCGTGAAGGGGTTGCCGCCGATCAGGAGCGGGTGGAAGGACATGATGGTCCGCATCCGCGGGTCCTTGATATAGGAGCACACCAGGCTGTAGACGCTGCGATAGCTCTGGAGCTTCAGCATCGGCGGGATGATCCGCACCATATCCATGAAGGAACTGAAGGGCGTGTGCCCGAGTTGCTCGAAGCCGACGCGGAAGATCGCCTCGCTTTTCTTCAGGAAGCGTTCGTAGCCTTCCAGGTCGGCGGGGGCGAAGCGCAGGATCTCCGCCCGGATGCGCTGCGGGTCGCCGCTGTAGTCGAAGTGCTCGCCGTTGTCGAAGCGGATACGGTAGAACGGCTCCATCCGCCGCAGCTCCACGTCGTCCGCGAAGCGCTTGCCGCACAGTGCCCACAACTCATCGAGCAGGAAGGGGGCCGTAATGATAGTGGGACCCGCGTCGAAGCTGAAGCCGTCCTGGTGATGGACATAGGCGCGGCCCCCGGGGGCATCCAGACGCTCCAACACCGTCACCCGATAGCCGCGCGCGCCGAGTCGGACCGCCGCCGCCAGGCCGCCGAAGCCGCTGCCGATGATCACCGCGTGGGGCTTGTGTGTCTGCGACGGGGAGGCGGCACGCTGGGGGACGCTGGGGGACGGGACTGTCAACTCAGGTGTACTCTGATTGGTGTCAAGGTTGGTTGACAGTATATCACCCGAGGGGCTGGTGTCGCCTTATTTCGGGCTGTTCAGCGTCCTGTGGACGCCGGGACTGCATCGCTCAGGTGGCTGCATCTTCGAGTCGCAGCTGCTCCAACAGGTCCAACAAGGGGGCGGCCTTGTGAAAGGTCTCCCGGTACTCGGACGCGGGGTCTGAGTCCGCGACGATGCCACCCCCGGCCCAGAGGCGGGTGAGGCCGTCGGCGTGGACCAGGGTGCGGATGGCGATGTTGCTGTCCATGGCCCCGTCGAAGCCCAGGTAACCGATGGTCCCGCAATAGATCCCGCGCCGGTTGGGCTCCAGTTCCTCAATGATCTCCATGGCCCGCCGCTTGGGCGCCCCGGTGATGGAGCCGCCGGGGAAGCAGGCCCGCAGCAGATCCAGCGCGTCGCGGCCCGTTGCCAGTCGGCCGCGCACCGTGCTGACCAGGTGATGGACGCGGGCAAATGACTCCACTGCGAACAGTTCTGGGACCGCGATGCTGCCGATGGCGCAGACACGCCCAAGATCGTTGCGTACGAGGTCCACGATCATCAGGTTCTCCGCCCGGTCCTTGGGGCTCGCACGCAGTTCTTCGGCGCGCCGCCGGTCCGCGTCGGGATCGGCCTCGCGGGGCCTGGTACCCTTGATGGGCCTGGTCTCCACCACCCCGTCCTGCACCCGCAGAAAGCGCTCGGGCGAAGAGCACAGCACTTGGCAATCAGGGGTTTGCAGGTAGGCGCAGAAGGGAGCCGGGTTCATGACCCGCAGCCGCAGGTAGGCTAGCCAGGGGTCGCCCTGGGTCGGTGCCGCAAAGCGCTGGGCCAGATTGACCTGGTAGCAGTCGCCCTCGCGCAGGTAGCGCGCGATGCGCGCGAAGGCGTCGTAATACTGTGCCCGGGTCAGGTTCGGGCGGGCGCGGTCGAGCACGCGGAAAGGCTCCCGTGGCTGGTCTTCCCGGGACCCTGCGAGCGTGCCCGCCAGTAACCACCGGTACCGTTCCAGGTCGGCGGGATCCTGGGCCACCAAGTGGGTACGGCGCGCCTCGTGGTCCACCACCAGGGCCCAGTCATAGATGCCGACTGCCAGGTCCGGTGTGCCCTCGGTGTCCGCCGCCAGGCTGGGCAGGGGCACCAGACGACGCGCCAGGTCGTAGGCGAACCAGCCGATGGCCCCGCCGCTGAACGGCAGGTCCTGCACCTGCGGGCGCCGCGGCCCCAGGGCCTCGCGGATCAGATCGAAGGGGTCGGCCAGGGAGACCTGGACCAGGGACCCGGTGCGCGTCTCGGTGCAGGGCCCGCGGGTCACCAGGACCAGGCGGGGGTCCGCGCTCAGGATATCGTAGCGGCCCTGGGTGCAGCCGGGCCGCCCGCTGTCCAGGAAGACCGGCCAGGAGCGCTCGAGTAGGGCCGCGCCCAGCGGCGCACTGTCGGGGCGGTAGGGCAGTTCGAGGACCTGGGGTGGCGCGGGCAGCGTCATCATGGAAACCACCTGTTGATGCGGCGGGTTGATGCCGACCGCCTGCCAAGTCCGGCGGGCCGCCGCGGGACCGGGCGTGCCCAGCGCCCGGTCTCGTGCGGGCTCAGTCGAAGGCGGCGAAGGGGTGGACGGCGGCGGTCCGCTGCGCCTGTACCTCGGCGGCCTTGGGCTCACCGCTGATGGCGCGCGTGATGGCCTGCTTGGTCGCTTCGTAGTTGTATTGCTGGATCTTGAGGTCGTCCTCGGCCTGCCAGTGGACGAAGACGCCGACGCAGATGAAGACGTCCTCCACCTCGTCGGCCGGGATGGTGCCATCCGCCACGCAGTCGGCCACCGCCATGGCCACGCCGCGCTGGGCGGGTCCGAACATTTTCTTTACCTGCTTTGCGCCCTTGATGGTCACTTTGTTAAATATCAAAGTGTGAGGTCTGCACGGCAGGTTGGGGGCGAGTACCGCGAGCAGGCTGGTGAAGCCTTCCTTGTTGTTCACCAGGCCGTTGCAGAAGGCGGTCTCGACGGCGGAGCCGCGTGGACCCATGATCAGGTCGATATGGGCGACCTCGTGGTGGTCGCCCACCGCGGACTCCCCGACCAGGGTCTTGTTGATGACGGGCATTGCACTCTCTCCTTCTCTTGGGTTTTTCAGATATCCGGCATCGGTGCCGGGATGACCGGTCCGCTGCGGGGAAGACGGCGGGCGTCCGCCGCTGGTAGTGAAATCGGGTCGTGAAATCGAACTCTCAGGCGCAAGCCGCGCGATCAGCAGACAGGCCACCGTCAGGTCCGCGCAGCTCCCGGGGTTGATCCCGGCCGCCTTCAGGTCCTGATCGAGCGCCAACATGGCCTGGCGATAGGGTTCCGGGCGTGCCGCCCGGGCCAAGGCGGCGGCGATGGGCGCGGCGCGTCGGCTGACCGCCTGCGCCGCCTCCGGCCCCAGTTTACGGGCGATATGCGTATCTGCAAACCGTCCGAGCAAATCCAGGTAGAGGCCGGCGGCGGCCCAGGCGGGGTCCTGCCAGCGCGCCTGCAGGCGTGCGAACAGCGGGGCCGCACGCTCGAACAGGTCTCGGAAGCCGGTGGCGTACTGGGCTGCGATCAGGTCTCGGTGGGCGGTCTGCGCCATAACCTCGCGCGGTGTCGCGGTGGCCGGTGCGTGCACATCGTGTTGTGCAGCCGTCCCCAGTCCGCCGGGGGCGGCGCGCCGGATCGCCCGATTGATCCACTCCATATCGCCGCGATCGGCCGCGCTGAGCACCGCCTGGAGCCGCGCGCGCAGCGGTCCCGGCGCGGTCGGGTCCAGGGCCGCCTGGATCAATGGGGCGCAGAGCAGGATGATCCCGAGATTGGTATTGCAGCCCACCGCCGCCCGGGTTGCGGCCACCGCCCGGTAGACCCGCTCCCCCAGGGCGAGGCCGGGCTCGGTCAGGGGGCCGGCGCTGACCCGCGCGCTCGTCAGGAAATCCGCGACCGTCATCCCGTGCCCGGCGGATCCACGGTGGACATTACCGGGTTTCAACGCGTCCAGTTCCAGAGCACAGGCGGCCCGATAGGCTGCGGCGATCCGTTGCCGCTGGTCCGGGCCGTCCGTGCCGCTCCCGGCGGTGCGCGTCATCCGCGCGCCTCACGGTGGCGCGCGCCCTGGAGGCGGTGCAGCAGGGCCGCGGCTGCCGTCGGGCGCCGGTCGGCGGGTTCAGTCCACACGCAGGCGGGCGCCCAGATTGCGCCCGGTGGTGATCCGGTAGCGCAGGGGTGAGGGCTCAGCGAAGCGCGCCTTGAGCCCCAGCTCCAGGGCCCGCGCCTGCCTCGCGTCCGCCGTCAGGATGAAGCCGGTCGGTCCCCAGGATGATTGGCCGTTCCCCGGGAACCCCTGCGCCGTCGCCCACTCTAGGGCGGCGGCCACCGCGGGAGAGGCGAAACAGCCGCCCTGGGCGGGGGCAAAGTGGGCGCCGACGGCCCGCTGGATCTCACCGATCGCCTCCGCCACGGCCTCGAACCGCTCCTCCAGCAGTCCCGGCACCAACTGCATCAGCAGCAGCCGACACAGGTGCCCGGCGGTGGCCGCGGGGCATGGCGGCAGTTGCGTGAAGGCCTGTGCCTCCCGCTCCCCGTGCAGCCCTTGGCCGTGCTGATCCAGCAGCAACAGGACCCGCCACTGTGCCGGGAAGGGCAGGCGCATCATCACCGGCGGTACCGCCGCCAGGTCGCCACGCCCGCAGTCGCAGATGAAGCCGCCCTCCTCGAAGGCGCCGATGCCGATCCCCGAGCGTTGACCGCGCCCCAGGGTCAGGGCGATGGCGCGGCAGTCCGGCGGCGCGTCGGCGTCAGCCGGGGCCAGCAGTCGCTCCAGGGCCGTCCCCACCGCCAGGGCCATCTGGGTCCCGGAGCCCAGGCCCGCATGATCGGGGATTACCGAACTCAAACGCAGGCGTACCCCCCCAGGCAGGCCCCGCGCCGCAGCGTATGCTCGTGCGTAGGCCAGGGCGCGTTCGGCCCCTGGTCCCGCGGCGCTGAATCCCCCCGCCCGCTGTGCTTGCAGGCGGGTTGCGAAGGCATCAATCGTCAGTCCCAGGCTGCCGAAACGCCGGCCGAGGTCGCCGTTCAGGTCCAGAAACCCGAGGTGCAGCCGGGCCGGGGCCTCTACCAAGATCGAAGGGTCGGGACTGCTGCTCATGGGTAGGTGGCGTTACTCGCTGGACTCAAGGTGCTGTAACCTGCAGCGCACGCTCGCTCCGCGCTCGCGGGCACCGCTCGTGCCAGCCGCTGCGCGGACCAGACCCGCGACCATCCCGCGTTTTTTAAACAGGGGCTTGCAGAGGGGATTCCGTCCGCCCAGGAGCGGATTATGGACCGCAGAACGCCGCCCCGGGTAGCAGATTCGATGCCCTGGCGCGACGTTGACGCGCCGGTCTCGACCCCCGGTCAGGGGTGCGACCGGCACCGACCGCAGATCGAAGCCGCCGCCGCTCGCCGGAACGGTGGTCGCCACTTGGTCGCTGGAGCGGCGGCAAGAGTCTGTATACTTTTGCCCAGCAGGGCGCCCGCCCCGGCCGCGGGCGCGCGCATCGCCGGCCCCGCCGAATGCGCCGGGACCCTCAACCGGGCGCGGCCCTGGGGCCGCTGCCCCCAAGAGCCCCCAACCGCGGCGCGTCCTGCGCGACCGCTGACGGCCACGTGATGAGGTAGGTATGCGTGCGACCCCTGAGATCCTGCGTCTCGCCTACCGGGACTTCGCCCACGAGCGGCGGATATCGCTGTGCTTCGTGCTCGCCCTGATGGCGGTGTTGGCCCCGCTGTTGATCCTGTTCGGGCTCAAGTTCGGGCTGGTCGATACCCTGACGCAGCGCCTGGTCCAGTCCCCTGCCAACCGGGAGGTCCAGCCCGTGGGCAGCCGCGAGTATGACCAGGCCTGGTTCGAGCGGATCGGGGCGCGCCCGGATGTCGCCTTCATCGTTCCCAATACCAGGCGCATCGCCGCGAGCCTCAGCCGGCTGTTGAATCCGGCCAGCGGGCAGGACCTGCGGGTCCTGTCCATGATCCCGACCGGGCCCGGCGATCCCCTGCTCGGCGAGGCGACGGCGGTGCCGGGCGGGCTCGCCGAACTGGTGCTGAGCTTCGCGGCCGCCCACAAGCTCAGCGCTACGGCCGGTGATCGCCTGGTGGCGCGCATCGATCGCCGCCGCGGGGAGCGCGACGAGAACGCGGTCTGGGAGGTCCGGGTCACCGCCGTCCTGCCCGCCGGGGCCCTGGCGGAGGAGGCGGCCCTGGTGCCGCTGCCGCTGCTGGTGGCCACCGAGGACTACCGGGACGGCGCGGCGGTCCCGGCCCTGGGCTGGGAGGGGAGTCCGCCGCGCGCCCAGGCGCGCAGTTTCGCCCGCTTCCGGCTCTATGCGCGCAGTATTTACACGGTCACCGGGCTGGCCGCGGACCTGGCCGCGGAGGGGGTGGAGGTGCGTACGGCGGCCGTGGAGATCGCCGCCATGCAGGGCCTGGACCGCAACCTGACCCGCGTTTTCTGGCTGATCGCACTGATCGGCAGCCTGGGATTCCTTGCTTCGCTCGCGGCCAATCTGCTGGCCAACGTGGAGCGTAAGCGCCGCGAGCTGGCGGTGGTGCGCCTGATCGGCTTCCCGACCCGCAGCCTGGTGCTGTTCCCGGTCGCGCAGGCGGTGCTGGTGGCCCTGCTGGGGGCGGCGGCGGCGCTGCTGATCTATCTACCGGTGGCGGTCGCGCTCAACTCCTGGTTCACCGAGAGCCTGAGCGCCGATGAGTCCATCTGTCGCCTGTTGCCGTCACATCTCCTGATCGCGCTCACTGCGACCCTGCTCGGCGCCGCCGCGGCGGCCGCCTGGGCCGGCCGGCGGGCGGCGCGCATCGCACCCGCGGAAGGTTTACGCGATCTTTGAAGAGGAGTTGTTGTATGCATTTATTTGCGTTCATTTGCGTTCATTTGCGGACAATACTCCTCTTGAGCCTCGCCGCCGTCCTCGGGGCCGGTCTGCCCCCGTCCCTGGCGGACCCGCCCACGATCACCTGGCCCGAGAAGCTCTACAACCCGGTCCCGGCGCCCGGGGACTTGGTCCTGCCTCTGGCCTGTGGGGGGGCCATGGCCTTTCGGCCGGTGGCGATCCCGGGCGCGGGTCTGCTCGACGATCGTCCGGTCGAACTCGGACAGACCGACGACGCGCGTGGCTACAAGGAGGGCCGGCGCCTGAGCCACCTGGCCGGGGCCTTCAGCGAGCCGGGCGCGGCCGCCCGTCGCTATTACATCGCCAAGTACGAGATCACCCGTGACCAGTATGCCGCCGTCACCGCGGCGACCTGCCCGACACCGTCCATGCGCGGGCGTCTGCCGATGACCGCCGTGAGCTGGTTCGCCGCAGTCGACTTCTCGCGCCGCTATACGGAGTGGCTGCTCACCCAGGCCGTCGCCGCCCTGCCGCGGGAGGACCAGGAGCCCGGGTTCCTGCGTTTGCCCACGGAGGAAGAATGGGAGTTCGCCGCTCGCGGCGGTCTGGGAGTGGACGAGGCGGACTTCCTGGCCCCGCTGTTCCCCATGCCGGACGGGGACCTGGCCCGTTATGCCTGGCACGAGAGCAGCGGTTCGGCGGCCGGTGAACTGCACCCGACGGGGCTGCTGAAACCCAACCCGCTGGGGCTCTATGACGTGCTCGGCAACGCCGCGGAGATGACGCTCGCGCCCTTCCACCTGGACCGGCGTGGCCGGCCCCACGGTCAGTCCGGCGGCTTCGTTAGCCGCGGGGGTGACTACCTGACCGCGCCCGGTCAACTGGGCAGCGCCTGGCGTCAGGAGCACAACTATTTCAATGCCACCAGCGGCCAAGCCAAGTCGCTGGACAGCCTGGGATTCAGGTTGGTGGTGACGGCCCCGGTCATCGTCTCTGCGGGGCGCCTGGACGCCATCAAGGAGTCCTGGTCCGGGCTGCCGAGCCTCACCGGCACGGGGGATGCTCGGGCTGACTCCGACCGGGCCCTGGCCGAGCTGCAGGCGCTCGCCCGGAAGACCCAGGACGAGGCCCTGCGAACCCGGCTGGAATTGATCCAGCGCAACGTCGAGCAGGCCCACGCCGGCCTCAACGAGGCGCGCGCGCGCACCGTCCGCGCGCTGCTGCGGATGGGCGCCTTCATGGGCAAGCGGGTGGTGACGGACGGCAAGCGCGCCGAGGTGCTGCGCGGCCTGATGCGCCTGGCCCAGGACAATTTCGACACCTTCAGCCGGCAGGCGCAGGGCAAGCGCGACGGTCCCAAGCTGGTTGCCGAGGCGCGGGGTGCACTGGCTGAAAAGATGGACAAGTGGAAGCTCAATCTCGTCGAGATCGAGCAGGGCCTGGCCAACAGTCTCTCCTATTACGGAGACATGGTCGTGAACGTCGGGCGGGACTACAGCGCGGCGGAGATCGTAAGCGAACTCAAAGTGGTCGAGGCCGAGCTCAAGGCCAAGGACAACGCCTACCTGATCCCCTACGCACAGGCCTTCGCCCGCCACCTGGACGCCTACCGGGGCACCGGGGCCGCCGACAAGGCGCGTTGGCAGCAGAACCTTCTGCAACTCGAGTCGGGTGGGACGCCATGAGACATCCGCGCGGCGTGCGTATGATTAGCGATCTCACAGTGTCGATTCGCGGCCATTTGCGAGCGCCGCCGCGGTGGCGGACGGGCGCCCGGCGCCTGGGGCTCGCTGCCGCCGTCGCGCTTGCCGTGAGCGGCTGTGGTCCCGGTGAGGAGACCAAGCCCGATCAGCCGCCCGCGGAGGTCGGGGGTTGCTTTACGATCGCCGGGATGCCGGTCGGCGGGTGCGGTGAGGACTTCGGCTACCAGGGTAAGTTCAGCGGCGATGAGGCGGCCATGCGGGCCCAGGCCCGCAAGTTCGACCAAACGGTCTGGGAAGGCGTCTTGATCGGCGCCGTGGCCGGCACCGCCATCGGTGTCCTGGCCGGCGGCGACACTAAGGGCGCGGTGGGCGGTGCCGTCATTGGTGCCAGCCTCGGGGCCATTGCCGGGGCCTATGTCGCCCGTCTGCAGCAGCGCTATGCGAGTAAGGAGGATCAGCTCAACGCCCTGATCGCCGACCTGCAGACCTCCAATCGGGAGAGTGAGTCGCTGATTGCGCAGGTGCGCACGGTCATCGCGGAAGACCGCCGCCGGCTCGCCGCAGCCCAGGCACGGGTCACCCGCGGGGAGGCGACCAAGGCGGACCTGCTCCAGGAACGCGGGCACGCCTGGGCCAATCGCCGCGTGGTTGAAAAGGCGTCCCAGGGCGCCCAAGATCAGTACCGGGTGTTCGAGGGAGCCATCACCCGGTTCCAGCAACAGAATCCCGGGGTCAAGACCGGCGGATTCAGCCAGGAACTCAATGCCTACCGGGCCAAGCTCGATACGCTCGACGGGCTCGCCGCGAGCATGGGCCAAGCCTGATCAGATGGAAAAGTGCCGTCGTCATGCCAAGCTAGCTAAGAGGTTTCAAGGCGTTACCGGTCCCGGGTGAACTTGCCGGCCGTCGCGGCGCGTTCGTACAACACGCAAAGCCTGGCCTGTGTCAATGGGCGGGCGTGCGCGTCTCCTCAACGGCCAGAAGTCGTAGCCGGGTATTGCCCATGCAGATGAGGTCGCCGACCTGGACGCGCTGCTCAGACAGGATACGGCGGTCATTGACGAAGGTCCCGTTGGCACTCTCCAGATCGGTCAGGGTCAGGAAGACGCCCTGATCGCCCGGCATGACGGCGAGTTTGGCGTGTTTGCGCGAAACGCAGTCGTCGGCGATCTGGAGGTCCGCATCCTCCGCGCGCCCGACGATCGCCGATTTGTCGATATGCACCAGGCGTTCACCGCGCGTGCCGCTTGACAACTCGATGAGCAGTCTGATATGCGCCTGGCGGGCGGTGCTTATGATCGTGGTGCGCTCCGCACTCCCGGTGGTTTCCTGGATCCGGGTCTTGGGTGCCTGGTCCGGTCCGGTCCCATTGATCAGAGCGAGCAGCCGGGCCACTGCCTGGGCGGGATCGACGCGAAAGTCGATGTATTGGAGGGTGCCGAGTCGGATATGCAGATCGTAGGGGTCACAGCCGCGCGCCATTACCGGGATCACGCGGCCACGCAGGTGCTCCAGCGCCCAATGCGTCTCGGACTGGACCCACTCGGACTGCTGGGCGTCCGGGGACAGGACGACGATGAACCAGTCGGTCTGGACCAAGGCGGTGCGAATCTGTTTTTCCCAGTCCGCGGCCGCGCGCATATCGGTTCCGGAGCACCAGGCGACCATGCCGGCATCGGTGAGTATCGGCTTGAGGTACGCCAGGACGAACCCCAGATCCTTACTGGAATGGCTGATGAAGATCTGCGTCATGGCGGCAATCCTGTACCTGCGATTCGGATCGAGTCAATGGGGACTGTGGAACGGTTCACTAAGAAGCTAAGCAAGTCAATCAGGGGATACCCTCGGCGTCGTTGTCGTAATCGCACCGCTCCCGCTAAAATTGCATCGCTTCTGCGATTACGACAACGACAACGACAAGGACAACAAAAGAATGCCATGGCGTTGCCGCCGCCCGGGTGCGGCAGGCACCCGCCTCAGAAGCGATAGCCGAAATTCAGTTCGACACCATCGATATCGCCGTCCCCACGGGTATACTTCAGGCCGAGCCCGAAGGGATGGCTCGCGAGATTGGGCTCGCGTTTATCGGCTGAACGCCGCGGGCCGATGCTGATGCCGATCTCCTGGTACTTGGTGGTGTAGAGCGCGTCGCCGAAGAACCAGGTCCCGGTGACGAAGAAGTCGATGCTGAATTCCCGCCCCCAATACCGCTGCTGCAGCGGAAAGGACAGCAGCAGGCCGTTGCGGGTGATCACATTCTTGAGATTGTAGTCGACGCTGTAGTCGCCGGCGCGTACCGGCAGTGTGAGATAGTAGCCCAGCAGATTACCCATGCTCAGGGAAACCTTGCCGTTGTTATAGAGTTGGAGGTCGCTGGTGAGGGATGCTGACAATATGTGTCCAAGCGATCCGAGGTCCGAGGACCCGGCGATCCCGTACCCCAGCGCCGGCGTCAGCGCCCACCGCGACCCGAGGACCTTTTTGTAGCTCAGGCCGAGCATCCCGCGATAGGCCGCCGCGCCTTCGACCTCAATATAGGTCAGGGGCAGACGAATCATCAAAACGTCATGGTTGGAAAAAGTATAGGTATAGGACAATGGGAGCGTGTAGACATTCTGCGTGAAGCGGTCGAGCCCATAGCTGCCGAAGCGCAGGCCGATGCCGAAGGCGCTACCGGGGGCCGAGGTGTCATACATGGCATCGAAACCGGCATCGTAATCGCCGACGACCATTTGGCTCTGGACACTCGCCGGATTGCCCGCCAGGGGGTCGACCGCGGACACCCGCAGCAACTCCCGCAGGATCGCCTCGCCGTTCTGTTTGATGTAGTCCTCGAACAGGTCGTTGCTGGCATCCCGGGTGCCGCCGCTAAAGGTCTCGCTGATTCCGAGACTGGGGACTGCGAAGGCCAATTGGGTGGAATTGGTATCATACCCGAGGGTGACCGGAAGCCCGCGGATGTCGAGGCGGAACTCGCTGGCGGTGACATCCGAATCATAGCCGGTAAAGGTTTGGCTCAGGTATTCGTTGTCGATAGCGTCGATGATGGTCTGGAGTCGGTTGGAGCCAATCGCGGCCACCTGCCCATCGACACAAAGAGAGGCGTTGAAGATCTGATTGTTCGATGGTATGGAGCAGGTTTGGCCGAGCACCCCGCTGCTCCCGGTCGCCATCCCGAAGGCGAGGCATCCCAATACCGGCAAGGCCAGCCATCCCCCCGTGCGAGCGTACTTCATGATCACTCCTCTGCTGCTGATGAAATCCCGGCAACCAGATGATCTCTGAAACGATTCAGGTCGCCTGCCAATGGTCCGGGCCGGCGCTTGAGACGAGGTTCCTCGCTGGCTTTCGAACCCGGACAGCCCAAACTGTACGAACATTTCCCGCGGTCGGCAAGGTCGTTGCGGGCCGGTCTCGATCTTGACCCGTCAACTTAGAGTATTCCGTTATTGCCTGCCAGGTCTCCTCCGCGCGCCGGCACGCAAGGCGCTGCGGTGTGCGGGCACTAGCCAACGAGGTATATCATGAGGCTAACGTTGCGTGGGTTTCCGGTCGGCGGCCGTGTGCTGGTTGCGTTGACGGCCGCGCTGTCCGGCGCGGGCTGTGTGACCCCCGGCAACATCCAAGGGATGACCGGGGTCGCGGGAGCGGCGTCCGCTTGGCTCCCGAGCCTCGGCACTGGCAGCCAGGCGTCGGAGGATTCGGCCGCGAATGCCTCTCTGACCCCGGCCGAGCGGCGGCTGCGCGAGCAGAGTCGCGCCTTCCAGAAGACGGTCTGGGAAGGCGCCCTGCTCGGCGCCGGCGCCGGCACCCTGTATGGCGTGCTGCGTGGCGAGCGGGCGCAGGACGTGGTGAAGGATGCCCTGATCGGCGGCGCCGTGGGCGGGCTTGCGGGGATCTATGTGGCCCGCAAGCAGCAGCAGTACTCGAGTAAGGAGGATCAGTTGGATTCCATGATCGCGGATGTGCGCGAATCCAATGACGAGACCCAGGCCCTGACCGCCAGCGTGCGCGCGGTGATCGCCGAGGACCAGCAGCGGCTCGCCGCGGTCCAGACCCAGGTCCGCAAGGGTCAGGCGACCCAGGCCGTCCTGGCCGACACCCGTAGCCGTATCGCGGACAATCAGCGGGTCATCGCCCAGGCGAGCAGCGGTGCCCGCGACAAACAGACCCTGTTCCGCGATGCCGAGCGCCGGTACCGCCAGGACCATCCGGGCACCGACACCGCGCGGATGCAGCGCGAGCTCGACGCGTACAATAACAACATCAAGACCCTCGACGGTCTTGCGGACAGTGTTTCAGTCGCTTGAGGAGCGTGAATCGTGATCGATGCCGATGGTAGGCGCGCCGTGCGGGCGCACCCTGACGAGCGGGCAGTGCCGGTGCCGCGGGCGTACCGGGGTCTGTCCTGGGCGGCGGCCTTTATGACGGCGGCGGTCTGGCTCGGCGGCTGTGCGACGAGCGACGACCCCCACGCGGGCGGGTTCGTCAGCGGCGTCGTGGGGCTCGCCGGTGGCGGCTACCAGCGCCGGGTCGACGCGCGCGAAGGGACCTATGAGGGGGAGCTCAGTGCCCAGCAGCGCCTCCAGGCGCAGGCCAAGTCACTGGAGCAGGAGCGTGCGGCGGTGCGCACGGATCTCAACCGCGCGAACGCCCGCCTGGCCGACCTGGAGCGGCGCCTGGCCCAACAGCGCGCCCTGCTGCGGACCTCGGGCGGACCATCGGCGCAGCAGCGGCGCCTCGCTCAGGCCCAGGCCCAGGTCAGGCGTACCAAGGGGGCCTTGCGCGGGGTCCGCCCGGACGAGCAGCCGGTCGGGGACCTGAAGGCCCGCTCGGCCGCGATCCAGCGTGACCTGGACCAGATCGACAGCATGGTGGGGACCATCTCCGGCAAAGGCTTCTGATCATCCGGCGTGCGCATCGGCCACCGGCGGGAGGCGGAGCGGCGCCCGCCGGATTGGTCGGGCCGGCGTAATCGCAGATAATGATTATGGTCTAATTGCGGCTGACGGCTGACGGCTGACGGCGAGCGGGGGCGACCCCACGGTCAGGGCGCGCGCTGATACAGTCACCTTACGGCAGCTGCTCTGCCTCACGCACACATGGCCCACTTGACCTCACGACTGCAGAAATCTCCAACCGGCATACCGGGGCTCGACCAGATCACCGGCGGCGGCCTACCCAGCGGTCGCCCGACGCTCGGCTCCGACCTGGACACGCTCGAGACGCTCTTTGCCGGACTCCCCAACCCGCTGATCTTGCCCGCGGAGCTGCGCCGGCTATTGCGCGAATATCCCTTTTTCATCGACCGCCGACACGACGAACCGGCGCGTCAACGTGCCGCCTTTCAGGCCCAGATCGCCGCGCTGCACCGGGAGTTGGAGGCCCGGGAGGCCGATTCCCGGGCCTTGCTCGAGCGCCGCCAGGCGCGGGGGGCTCGGGCGGTTGAGGAGCGGCTGGCGATGGCCGGGAGCCGCCGGGCCGACGGGCCGCCAGACCCCGCCCGGCCATGAGCGCGCCCGTCCCTGAGGCCGACGCCTGCTATGTCCTCCGGCTCTATATCGCGAGCCTCACCCCGCGTTCCATGGCCGCCATCCGTTGCGTGCGCGCGGTCTGCGAGACGCATCTGCCCGGCCGCTATGACCTTGAGATCATCGACGTCTATGAGCAGCCGACCCTGGCCAGGGAGGCGCAGATCGTCGCCGCGCCGACTCTGATCAGGCAGTTCCCCTTGCCCTTGCGCCGACTGATCGGCGATATGGGCGATCAGCGGCGGGTCCTGCTGGGGCTGGGCTTGACGGCCAAAGACGGCCGGACACTGGAGACCTGAGCGACCCCGATGTGCACTGCGCCCGACGCCCCTGCCCAAGCCAGCCTCCAGGCGGAGATCGACGGGTTGCGCGCGCGCCTCGACGAGGCCGAGGAGACCTTGCGGGCCATCCGCGAGGGTGAGGCCGACGCCATCATCGTCAGCGGCAGTCAGGGTGATCGCGTGTTTTCCCTGACCGAGACCGAGAACCTGCACCGTCTGATGGTCGAGACGATGAACGAGGCGGGGCTCGCCATCTCCCCCGAGGGCCTCCTGCTCTACTGCAACGAGCGGGCCGCCGCGCTGCTGCAGCAATCGCGCAGCGCCCTCTTGGGCCGCCCGCTGATGCAGGTCATGACGCCCCAGGATGCCTGGCGGCTGCAGGCGCTGCTGGACGCCTCCCGCAATGGGACCGCGGACGATCGCGTGGTGTTCCGCGCCGCGGACGGCACCGCCGTCCCGCTGCACCTGTGGGCCAGCCGGATCGACCGGCCGGGCGAGCCTATGATCTGCCTGGTGGGTACCGATCTCACGCGGCTGGAGGCGGATTCCGCCCTGGTTGCCCAGCTCGTCGAGCAACAGCAAGCACTGCGTGCCTCCCGGGCGCAGGCGCTGGCCTCGATGGCCCAGGCCGTGGCCGCCCGGGAGCAGGCGGCCGTGGCCGTCGAGGAGCTCCGCGAGAGTGACCGCCGCAAGGACATCTTTCTCGCTACCCTCGCGCACGAACTGCGCAATCCGTTGGCACCGCTGCGCCATGGGCTCGAGATCCTGCGCCTGCGCGATGCCGGCGACGCCCACATCCGTGCGGCCCAGTCGATGATGGCGCGTCAGCTTGCCCACCTGGTGCGCATGGTCGATGACCTGATGGAGGTCTCGCGCATCACCCGCGGCAAGCTGGAACTGCGCAAGGAGCGGATCGACCTGGCCGCCATCGTCGAAAGTGCGGTCGAAACGGTCCGTCCCGCCATCCTGGCGGCCCACCAGCGGCTCGTGATCGACCTGCCGTCCGCGCCCCTGTGGCTGGCAGCCGATCCCGTCCGCCTGACCCAGGTCCTCGGTAACCTGCTCAGCAATGCCAGCAAGTATACGGGGCCCGAGGGGGACATCCGGGTGGCGGTCCGGCTGGACGGCGCCCAGGTGCGGATCTCGGTGCAGGACACCGGGGTCGGCATCCCAGCCGACCTGTTGCCGCGCGTCTTCGACCTGTTCCAGCAGGGCGACAGCGAACAGCGCGCGGCCCAGGGCGGGCTTGGGATCGGGCTCTCGCTGGTAAAGGGCCTGGTCGCCCTGCACGACGGCCGGGTCGAGGCGCACAGCGCCGGGCCTGGATGCGGCAGCGAGATCCTGGTGTACCTGCCGGCGCCGGCGCCGCCGCCGCCGTCCCCGGTCGCCGTCGACCCCCGCGACCCGGCCGATCCGGCCGCGGGGCTGCGCGTCCTGATCGTCGATGACAACCGGGACGCGGCCGACAGTCTCGCCATGCTGCTCGGGCTGCGCGGCGCCGCCGTGCAGGTCGCCTACGACGGACCCAGCGCGCTCGCGCTCTTGGATGAGTGCTGCCCGGGCCTGGCGATCCTCGACATCGGCATGCCCGGCATGGACGGGCACGAACTGGCGCGCCGCATCCGCGCGCGGACCGCCGACGCGGCAGTCACCCTGGTGGCGATGACCGGACGGGGGCAGGCGAGCGATCGGCAGTGTTCACTGGACGCCGGGTTCGATCTGCACCTGGTCAAACCGGTGTCGCTCGAGGCCCTCGAAGGGGTCCTGAGCGGGTTCACTCGTCGGTGTCACTGACCTCGGTAACATCATCGTGTAGGAACTTCCGCTCTGCATTGGCGCAGGCCCATGGCCGGGCTAGGGATCAAAGCCTCAGCGGGCCCGGATCTCCAGATCGAGCAGGCTCGCGGCGCAGTCCAGGCTATGGGCGTCGAGGGCGGCCGTGAGCCCGGTCATGAAGCGGGCGACCGGCTCCTTTTCGGGCGGCGGGTCCTGATAGAGCGCGCCGCTGCACCAGGTGGCGATGAGCAGGGCGCTCCCGACCGGGGGTTCGGCCACCACCGCGGCGATCGGCAGGGTCCCGCGCGCCGCAATGGTGTCGGGTTCGCCTGCGTAGGGCAGGATGTGGAAGACCTCGCCGGCCGCGTCTATATAGGCCAGGCTGATGTGTCCCTCGCGCGGGGCCGTGCTCAGGATGCGGATCTCCAGACGCTCGCCCAGCTTGAAACTGGTGCGGTCCCGGCTCAGGGCAATCCGGGGGGCGTCCGGGGCCCCCGTCAGGCGCGCCGCCATGGCGGGTGCCAGGGCGCACCTGGGCCAGGGTTGGGTGGTCACCGCGGTGACGTCGACCCGGGCCGGATAGAGCGTGCTCAACCGCTCGTACAGATTGGCCTTCTCGCCGCTGCGCACCTGACCGCTGACGACGAGCGGTCCCCCGGGGGTCAGGCTCGCCTGGAGGGCGGGACACTGGAATGACCGCAGCACGGCGCCAATGTTCGCGGGGACGGCGGGCGCCGGGCCACGGTCCGGCGCTGCGTCTGCGGTTACGGCCGACGTTCCGGTCGAGGTCGCCGCCGGTGCTGGGGTCGCGGCGGTCGCGCTCGGGGGCGTTGCGGCGGCGGCCGGCGAATCCCCTGCGGGCTGCTCCGGCGGCTCGGCGGTCGGTGCCTCCGGCGGCGTTGCGGCGACCGGGTCCGGGCCGGGACCTGGCGCTGGACCTTGAACCGGGGTGGGACCGGGTGCCGGCCCGGCTGACGCGCCCGCCGCAGCGCCCCCGGGGGGCGGCGGGGTCTTGGGCTCCCCGGTCGCGACGCCCGCCGCCGGACTGGCCGACGGTACCGGGGCACTCAGCGGCGGTGCCGAGGCCGGCAGGGGGCGCCCCCACCAGTAGACGCCGCCGCCGACCGCGGCTCCGCCCAACAAGATCAGGCCCAGGAGCGGCGCCAGCCGCCGCCGCGCCGGGGCGGCGTTTGGTTGGTCCGCCGTGGGCCTTCCGGCACCGGTGCCGGGCGACGGCGTCCCGGCGGCGGCGATCACCGTGTAGGCCGGCCAGCGTTCGAGCAGCGCCGCGACGCTGGGCGGGCGGTCCGCCGGGTTGGGTTGTAGCATGGCGCTCAGCCAGTCACGCAGGGCCGGCGGCACCCGCGACAGGTCCGGTACCTGCTGGCGGCTGGTGATCGCCGCCCCCAGGCTGTCACCCATGTCCAGCGGCCGGCCGCGGGCGGCGGCGACCAACACCAGCCCCAGGCTGTAGATGTCCGAGCGGGCGTCCACCGCCCCCCCGTAGAGTCCGAACTGCTCGGGCGCGGCATAGCGGTACTTGCCCGCGAAGGAGTCCCCGACGATGGTCTCCTGGCCCGGGTCGGTGAGCTTGCAGAGCCCGAAATCGATGATCTTGGCCGCCTCGAAGCGGCCCCCCGGGAGAATCACGTTGTCCGGCGAGAGGTCACGGTGCACCGCCCCGCGGCGGTGCGCCTCGGCCAGCCCGGCGCAGAGGCGCTCGCGCAGGGTCAGGACATCGGCCGGGTCGCAGGGTACCCCCTTGACCAGCGCGGCCAGGGAGGTGCCGTCGACATACTCCATGACCAGGAACTCGCGCCCCTGCTCGTCGCGCACGAAGCCGTCATAGTTGACCACCGCGTCATGGCGCACGTTGCGCAGCACCCTGGCCTCCCGGTAGAAGAGGTCCATGACCTGGGTGTTCTCCAGCATCGAGGGGCGGATCATCTTGACCGCGTGCTGGGTCTTGAGGCTCGTGTGCTGCGCCAGATAGACCTCGCCCATGCCGCCCCCGCCGAGCCGGCGTTCGAGCACATAGGTATTGGCGATCAGGGACCCGGGGCCGATCATGACTGAGGCCGCCTCCCCGCCCGGCGGGCGGCTCGGCGGGGGACTCGAGGGCGGGTTCGGCGCCGCGCTGGGCGGGGGCGGCGATGCGCCGAGCGTCACGCTCGGCAGCTCGCCCGGCGCCATGATCCGCGTGCCCTCATCGCTCATCGCGCACCTCCGTGAGGGCCCGGCCCGCGGTGATCCCACCGCGCGCTGCCGCGCCCGTGCCAAGCGGTCTTTTGGCCCGGTCTTTGAGTGAGTTGGCGATGGGGTGGGTGAAATTGGGCATGGGCGATCAGACCTGATCGAATCGTTGGTAGTAGACTTGAACGCTCGTGCGCTACGGGCACCAGGCGGCGGCGGTGCCCCGGGGGAGGGTTCCACCCCTGGCCGCGCGCCGGACCGGCCGTCCCGACTCCGCCCACGGCCTGACCGTATGCTAGCATTCGCCGGTCCGCAGGCGTGCAAGCACGTACATCATACACGCCTCAATCACACTCAATGCCGAGGAATGGACCCATGCGCACTGCCTTGATAGTCGGTTCGATAGCGGTTTTTCTCCTGCTCACGAGCGCCGCGGGCGTCCAGGCCGAGAGTTATCTCGGCTCCGGCGCCAGCGACTCCCAGGTCCGGCGGGCCCTTTTGAATACCAGGTCGCTGAGTCGGCCCAAGCCGGTGACCGAGGCGGCCTCCGCCGGTGCCTCCGCCGGCACCAGGCACCAGCGGCCGGCAGCGGGCGGGAGCGGCCCGAGCGCCGCCAAGAAGCCTGCCCGCCGTGCCGCCACGGCGGGCGCGGCGGTCGCCGGTGGGGCGGCGGTCGCGGGGGCGGCCGATGACGACCAGGCGAGCGGCGACGAGGCGGCCGGTCCCGCCTCCTTCGCGATCTTCTTCGATCTGAATTCCGCCGCGCTGCGCAAGGATTCGCTGCCGGTCCTCGACCGCCTCGGCGCTGCCCTGGGGGCGCCGGAGCTCAAGGACTTCCGCTTCGTGGTCGAGGGTCACACCGACGCCACCGGTTCGGAGCCGACCAACCTCGCCTTGTCGGAGAATCGGGCCAAGTCGGTGCGCGACTATCTGGTGGAAAAGCACCAGATCGACCCGGCCCGGCTCGAACCCAAGGGGCTGGGCGCGTCCGACCCCTACGATCCGCAAAACCCCCGCTCCGCGAAGAACCGGCGGGTGCGCTTCGTCAACCTGGACGCGGCGCCCTGACGGGCGCGCGAGGAATCGGCTGCATGTCCCGCTCTGCTCTCCCCGTGCGGCTCACGCTGCTGGCCGGCGCGCTGGTCCTCGGTGGCGTCCCGGCCGCGCCCCCGTGGGCCGCGCCCGCCGGCGCCCCGTCGCTGCCCGCCGCCGCCCGCCCGGACGTGCGGTTGCGCAACCTCGAGCGCCGGGCCTCGCCCGCCGCCCCGGCCGAACCGGTGGTCCCGGTGGGGGCGGCCGGGGCGGCCCCGGAGGGCGCCGAGGGCATTAGCTTTGTGCTGCAGGCCCTGGATCTTACGGGCGTCACCGCCTACCCGCAGGGTGCCTTTCGGGACCTGGTGGGGGGGCACTACGGGGCGCGCGTCTCGCTCGCCCAGGTTTATGATCTGGCGGCGGCGATCCAGCGGCGCTATCGCGACGATGGTTATTTCCTGACCCGGGTGCTGGTCCCGCCGCAACAGATCGTCGGCGGCCGGGTGCGGCTCGAGGTCGCCGAGGGCCGTGTGGACGGCATCGACATGCAGGATGACCCGGGCGCCGTCGGGGCCCTGGTGAGCGCCTACCTACGCCCGATCACGACCGAGCAGCCGCTACGCCTGGCGACCCTGGAGCGCTGCCTGCTGCTGGCCAACGACATCCCGGGCCTGGAGGTCCAGGGCGTTCTGCAGCCGTCCCCGGGGACCTTCGGCGCGGCGCGCCTGGCCGTCACCGTCAAGCGCAAGAAACTCGAAGGGCTCGCGACCGTCGACAACATCGGCAGCACCTTTACCGGCAACTGGGAGGTCGCCGGGCGGGTGGCGGCGAATGCCTTTACGCGTTATGGCGAGAGCCTCGGGTTGACCGTCCTGGTCAGCAGCCCCGAGCAGGGGCTGGGCGGTGACGCCAAGAACCAGACGGTCGGTGCCTTCAACGGCTCGGTGCGTCTGGGTGACCAGGGCGCCTATCTCAACGCCCTGCTGTCCTACGGCAACTCCAATCCCGGCTCCATCATCAGCGAGTTCGACTACCAGTCCACCCAGTTCCTGGCCTCGCTCGCGCTCGGCTATCCGGTCATTCGCTCGCGCGAGCGCAATCTGAGCATCGACGGCGGCTTCGACTATGTCGATGGTGATACCGATGTCTTCACCGATGTGGCCTTGACGCGCGACCGCATCCGCACCCTGTGGCTGACCGGCAGCTACGACTTCCGCGACCGCTGGCGCGGCTCCAGCTTCGCCTCGCTCAGCCTGCGCCAGGGGTTGCAGGCGCTCGGCGCCAGCCGCAGCGGCGACCTCCTGCTATCGCGCGCCGATGCGCATGGCAGCTTCACCTCGCTGCGCGCCACCCTCTCGCGGCTCCAGGCGATCACCAACCGCTGGGCGCTCTATGGCATCGTCGCCGGCCAGTACGCCTTCAGCCCGGTGCTGTCCGAGGAGGAGTTCGACGTCGGCGGCATGGACTTCGGCCGCGGCTACGACCCCAAGGCGCTCAGCGGTGACCGCGGGGTCGGACTGACCGCCGAGGTCCAGTACACCCGCCCCGGCCCCTGGTACTACCTGGAGCGCTGGCAGGGCTTCGCCTTCTTCGACTGCGGCAGCGTCTGGCAGTCGGGGCTGGATCTCAGCGCCTCGCTATCCTCCGCCGGCGGCGGGGTGCGCGCCTGGCTCGCGCAGGATCTCACCATGGAACTGCTGGTCGCCAAGCCGCTGACCCTGCCGAGCCAGCGCGCCGACGGCACCAAGGACCCCCAGTTGCTGTTTCGGGTGATTGCCCGCTTCTGAGCGGCCGGCGGCGGGTGGCAACGAGGTGTCCGCAACCAAGGAACGCTTCACGAATATGTTGAACGGGTTCATTAGGGAATGCTTGTCGCGTCGTTGTCGTTGTCGTTGTCGTAATCGAGGTTGTCGCAGCGACCCGGATTATCCCGAACGCCGAATTGCCTCGTCTCTTCGATTACGACAACGATTACGACAACGACAACGACAACGATGACTTATTTCTGACTCGTTACCAAATCTTGAGATGAGGATGCCCGCATGACCACGCAGAGCTTCAACGCGCGTCGGCGTCGCCGCGGCAAGGGGGCTCGCACGGGCGCCCCGGCGACCGCGGCGGCCCTGCTGCTGCTGGTCGCCGTCCCGGCCTGGGCCAATCCGGACGGCGGGGTGGTGGTGCGCGGTGAGGCCGCGATCACGCATGCGCCCGGCGAGGTCGTGGTGCACCAGCGCAGCGGCAAGACCGTGGTCAACTGGAACGGCTTCAGCGTCGAGGACGGCGAGGTCACCCGCTTCAAACAGCCGGGCAAGGACTCCATTGCGCTCAATCGCGTGGTCGGCAAGAACGCCTCGCGCATCGACGGCAAGCTCCAGGCCGATGGCCATGTGTGGGTGGTGAACCGCAACGGCGTCACCGTCGGCCCCAAGGGCCGGGTGGATGCCACCGGTTTTCTCGCGACCACCGCCGACATCGACGACAACGACTTCATGGCGGGCAATCACCGCTTCGCCAAGCCCTCCCCGAACCCTAACGCCAAGGTCATCAACCAGGGGACCATCTCGCTCGGCGCGCAGGGCTTCGGCGCCCTGGTCGCCCCCCACGCGCGCAACGATGGGGTGATCGAGGGACGCCTGGCCAAGGTCGTCATCGGCGGGGCCGAGACCTTCACGCTCGACCTCTATGGCGACGGGCTGATCCAGTTCGACGCCACCTCCAAGGTCAAACAGCGCCCGGAGGGCGTCTCCGCCCTGGCCGTGAACACCGGCACCATCACCGCCGACGGCGGCACCGTGCTCATCACCGCCACCGCCGCCGCCGGGGTGGTGGAGGACGTGATCAACCTGGGTGGTAGGGTGCAGGCCAAGAGCTTCGCCGCCAGCCCCGGGCGCATCATCCTGCGCGGCGGCGACGAGGGGGTGGTGCGGGTGACCGGAACCCTCGACGTGTCCGGGGCCGAGCCCGTGGCCAAGGGCGGGCGGGTCGATATCCGCGGCAAGCGCGTCCTGCTCACCGAGACGGCCCGGGTCAAGGCCTCGGGCCCGGCGGGCGGCGGCGAGGTCCTGATCGGCGGCGACCAGAGCGGCCAAGGCCCGGGCCCCAATGCCGAGGACACCGTGGTCATGGCGGGTGCCGAGGTGAGTGCCGACGCCGAGGTCGCGGGCGACGGCGGCCGGGTCATCGTCTATGCAGATAAAACGGCGAAGGTCTACGGCAGCCTCAGCGCGCGCGGCGGCCCGCAGTCGGGCGCCGGCGGATTCGTGGAGACCAGCGGCAAGGGATGGCTGGACGTGCAGGTGACACCGGATGTCGTGGCGCCCAACGGGGCCGGCGGGACCTGGCTGATTGATCCGGCGGACCTCACGGTGGATACCGGGCCCAACGCCAATCTCGCTGACACGGAAGGCGATCCCCGCATTTTTTCGCCAACCGGCGAGAGTGCGGTGCTGAATAGCGACCTGCTCGCGGCGGCCTTGTCACAGGGTACGAACGTCTCGATCACGACCATCGGCTCGGTGGGATCGGGATTGCAGTTCGGCGATATCACCTTTGCCGCCAAGGTGTTGGCCTCAGATTCGCAGACGGGCTCCCTGTCGGTCAGCGCTCAGGGCGGGGTCTATTTCAATTCGACCTTGGATTTATCGGGTAACCTGGTTGTCTCTTCGATCGACGGGCCAATCCAAGAGGGTCCTTCCGGCAGCCTCATCGTGGGCGGCACGAGCAGCTTCGACGCCGGTGCCAACCCGATCACCCTGGAAAACCCGGACAATGCCTTCAGCGACACCGTGTCGCTCAGCAACAGGTCGGATCCGGTCACCTCGGCCGATTACCCGGTCAGCCTGGTCAATGGGGGTAACCTGACACTGCACGAGGTCGCGGTCGGCGGCAACCTGGCGGTGAAGGTGGTCGACGGCAGTATCGACCAGACCGAACTCGGATCAGTCGAGGTGGACGGCAACAGTACGTTCACGGCCACCGCGGGCTATATCGGGCTATTCAACGACAGCAATGACTTTATCGGGCCGGTCACGCTCACGGCGCGCGAGTACGCCGTGCTGAGCGACACCAACGACCTGCAAGTGGGTACCACGGTGACCGAGGGTTTGGAAGGTTTCGGTGCCGATCTCAGCGCCGGCGGCGCGCTCACCCTGGATGTCAGTGACATCGCGGGTGCGCTCTGGGCCAGAGCGCACGACCATATCATCGATACGGGGACCCTGCTGGTGGGCGGGCCGGCGGTCTTCACGACCCGCAACGACAACGACGCGTCGATTATCCTCGAGGATTCCAACTCGCAATTCGGCAGCCTGCTCGCGGAAACCCTCGACACTGACTACGCGGTGGCCGACGGCACGATCTCGATCCGCCAATCCGGCGCCATGTCTATCGAGCACTTCGCGACCCTCGGGAGCGCGCGCTTCGAGGCGGCGAGCTTCTCCCACATCGGTGACTTTGACCCGATCGATCCGGAGGCCCCAACCGCGCAGGCGCACGACCTCTTTCTCGTGGCCACGGCGGCCGGGATCGAACTGCCGTTCATTCAACTGGACGGCGCTCTGGGGGTCCAGGCAGCGGGCGCGATCACCCAAGTCGGTGCGCTCCGGGTGGGCGGTGCCGCCGCCTTCGACGCCGCCGGACACACGATCACTCTGACCGCTACCGGTAACGACCTTACCGGCGCGGTGTCCCTCACCAACAGCGGGCCCAATGCCGCCCAACTGTTCAACAGCGGCGCCCTGCACCTGGTGGCCACTCACGTCGGCGGGGATCTGAGCGTCACCGCCCTCGGCGCCATCAGCGGCGGTGGCCTGACCGTCGGCGGCGCGGCGAATTTCGCCACCCGTAACGATGCCGGCGCGGCCATTACACTGAACGCCGGGGCCTCCCAATTCGGGACCGTCAGCGCCCGTTCACTCGACGCGCAAGGGTCCGCAACGCGCGGGGGTGCCATCAGCATCCTCCAATCCGGGGCCATGACGATCGTCGGGGTCCAGACGACCGGCACGGCGACCCTGAAGGCCGGCACCATCGCCGGGCTTGGCGTCATCAGCAATGTGACCAATTTGAGCCTGACCGCCACGGTGGGCGGGATCGTGCTTCCGGCCTTCACCCTGACGGGTTACTTGACCGCGGTTGCCGCGGGGCCGATCACCCAGGGCGGAGCGCTGCGCGTAGGCGGCACCAGCAATTTCAACGCCGCTGCCGGCGCCATCACCCTGAGCGACCCGGGTAATGCCCTCACCGGCGTCGTGTCGCTCACCAACAGCGGACCCAACCCCGTGAACTTGGTCAACGGCCGGGCACTGTTCTTGGGCGCGAGCAGCCTCGGCAGCGGCACCGCCACCTTCGCGGGGAGCCCCACCTATCTCGGCGCCGATATCACGACGGCCGGGGGTCCCCTCAGGTTCCAGGACCCGGTCGTCCTCACCGCCAACGTCGCACTCGACACCACGAACCGCGGTAGCGCCCCGGTCGGGGCCGCCATCGACCTGGTGTCCGTGGACGCCGACGGGGTCGTGGCCGGCACCGACGGGGCCTCGGCCATCATCGATCGCACCCTGAACCTCAATGCGGGCAGCGGCGGTGCCATCAATGTCACGGGTGCGATCGGCGCCGCGGGGGCCCTGGCCGGGCTGACCATTGCCAACAGTGGCGGCGCGACCTTCACCGGTCCGGTCTCGGTGACCACCGGCGCCGGGCTGGTGGTCCTGACCGGTACCGCGGCGGGGCAGCGTATCCGCTTCGCCGGGGGCCTCAATGCCACCACCCTGACCGCCGACGCCCAGGGGTACGACCTGCGCCTGGGCGGTCTCAGCACCCTCGCTGCCGACACCCACTTGTCCAACACCGGGCTGCTGATCCTCGACGACGGGGCCGCGGCGCTCTTCCAGGGAGGCCTCGACCACACGAGCGGCAGCAGCCACCTCGGCGGCACCCTGCGCACGCTCGGCCAGCCGCTCGACCTGGGTGCCGTCACCCTGATCGGCAACGCCAGCATCGACACCACCAACAGCCGGGCCGCGGCGACCGGCGCGTCCATCCACCTCGCGTCGGTGGACGCCGACGCGACCGCCAACGTCCGCACCCTGGCCCTCGACGCGGGCACCGGCGGCACCATCGAGGTCGCGGGGGCGATCGGTGCCACTGGTGCCCTGGCCGGCCTGACCGTCATCGACAGCAACGGCGCCACCTTCGGCGGGCCCGCGCGCGTCACCGCCGGCTCCGGGGCCGTGACCCTGACCGATACCAGCGCCGGCCAGACGATTCGCTTCAGTAACGGCCTCACTGCCACCACCCTGGCTACCAGTGCCCAGGGCTACGGCCTCGCGCTGCTCGGGACCGCCAACCGGCTCGACACCGCTTCCACCTTCAACAACCTGGGCAGCCTGACGCTCGGCGGCGCGGCGGGCGATACCCTCACCTTCGTCGGCGGGCTGACGGCCAACGCACCCGGCGCGGTCAACCTCGCGGGCACACTCACCACATTGGGGTCCACCCTGGCCTTCGGCCGCCCGGTCACCCTGATCGGCGACACCACCCTGGCCGCCGGGACGGGCGATATCCGTCTCGCCGCGGTCGACGGCGCCCACACTTTGACGCTCAACAGCGCCGGGACCACCCGCCTGACCGGCACCATCGGCGGTCAGACCAGGATCAGGTCCCTCACCACCGACGCCCCCGGCAGCACCGACCTGGGTGCCGACATCAGCGCCCAGGGCAACAGTCTCATCTTCAATGACCCGGTGGTCCTGCGTGCCAACCTGGTGCTGACCGACGAGGGTGCCATCACCTTCGCGCAGACGCTCGATGGCCCCTTCGACCTGACCCTCGAGGCTCGCGGCCAGGTTCGGGTCCAGGGGGCGGTCGGGGCCGACGCCCCCTTGGGGACCCTGACCCTGGCCGACAGCGCCGGTGCGTCCTTCGCCGCCATCACGGCCCAGCGCCTGAACCTGGCCGGCACCGCCGGTGCCATCACCCTGACCGGCGTGTTCGACCTCGGCACCCTGATTACCGCGGCCAGCGGTTACGACCTGGCCTTGTTGGGCGGCGGGATCGTCACCGGCCAGACGGCCACCAGCTTCCTCAACACCGGCGCCCTGACCCTGGGCGACGGGGCGGCCGACAGCACGGTCTTCAGCGGCGGCCTCACCGCCACCGCCCCACGCACCGTCAACCTGGCCGGGACCATCTCCAGTGCCACTGGTCCGATCAGCCTGGGCGCCGGCACGCTGACCGCCGCAACGATCCTCAACAGCGGTGGCGGGGCCGTTGCGCTCGCCTCACTGGCCGGCGGGGCACAGAATCTGACGCTGGGGGGGGCTACCACGGTACTCGGCGCCGTCACCAACCTGGGCAGCGGCGCCGGGCCGGCGCTGACGGTCGCGAGCGGTGTCACCGGTCTGGTGTGGTTCCAGGGTTCCCTGGGCGCCAACTCCGGTCTGGCCGCGCTGGCCGGCAGCAGCCTGCGCTTCGACGGTGACGTGACGCTGGGCAACGGCGACACCGCGACCAGTTTGCTCGGGACCGTGCAGC
>Ga0247835_1000699_pt1 | contig 46458 bp, 29 predicted proteins | sample LaCtaG_3_FD_189912 | JGI IMG/M metagenome (GOLD analysis project Ga0247835, IMG submission 189912) | Freshwater microbial communities from meromictic Lake La Cruz, Castile-La Mancha, Spain - LaCruzMarch2015_13.5m | ecosystem: Environmental > Aquatic > Freshwater > Lake | place: Spain: Castile-La...
CCGAAAATCTACTCTCACCAGCTCCCCCACAACCTCGCGCCGCTGTAGTGCCGACCTTTTGGTGTCGATATCGCAAAATAGCGGCTCCGCGGCCATCCGAACCCTCCAGTCCGCGAAGTGGGGCTAACGCCGCTGTTTTTCGTCGAGGGACAGGATGCCCGTGCGGTAGGCTTTGGTGATGGCGGCCGCAGCGTTCTGGACGTTGAGTTTTTCGTAGATGTGGCGGACGTGGGTGGCGACCGTTGGAACACTGACGCTGAGACGATCGGAAATCTCCTTTTTGAGAAGCCCTTGGCCGAGCAGCGTGAGGACTTCCAATTCGCGCTGCGTGAGTTGGTTTCCGCCCTCGGGTTTCGGCGGGGCCTTTTTTAGGCTGTTCAAAATGAAGTTGGCCATTTTCGCATCCAGCGCGGCTCCGCCGCTCATGACGGTCCGGATGCTTTCGGTGATCTGATCCAAGGGGGCGGACTTCAGGAGATAGCCCGCAGCACCGGCGGAGATGGCCGCCAGCACGTCCGATTCGCGATGAGACTGGGTGAGGATGATGACTTTGGCCTCCGGCAGAAAGGTGCGGAAATGAGGAAGCGCCTCGAGGCCGGAGATGCCGGGCAGATTCAAATCCAGCAGGATGACATCGGGTTTCCGGGATGCGGGGTGATCCTGCAAATAACGCAATGCGCGCTCGGCGGTGCCAAACTTGTGGGTCAGTTCGATGTCGTCTTCGACCTCAAGTGCCAGGGCGATTCCCTCCCGGTATTCCGGGTGGTCTTCGACGATCATGACGCGGGTGCTGGGTTTCATGGTGGTGGTTTTTGGATTTGAGCGATGAGTCGCCTGGGTTTGAAAGTCAGGATGATCGAGGTCTCGCCCTGCTCGGACCTTCCGGCGGAAACCTGTGCGCCGAGCAGGCGAGCCCGGCGCTTGAGCGAGGCGGGGACGCCGTTGTTTTCGGAATCTGGTATGCCGTGCCCGTTGTCGCTGATGACCATGCGGATCTGCTTCTCCGTGGCCGTGAGATGAATGCTGAACTGCGTCGCCCCGGAGTGGCGGCTGATATTGACCAGGCTTTCCTTGAAGAAAAGGAACAGGTCTGCCCGGATGGCGGGCGGCAGTCGATTGAGGACTTCGCCGCCCTCAAAGGAGATGGTGTGTTCGATATCGGCGAGAATGCGCTCGGCGGCACGCCGCATGTCTTCGGGCAGGTCCTCATGAAGCTCGCCAAATTGGAATAAGTTGATTCCCTGGCGCACGGCCGCAATGGTCCGCTCCGCGAGATCCTTGCTGCGGAGCAATACCGTCTTGAGTCGCTCGGGGGAATCCAGGGTATTGAGAGCGACGTCACCAAGCAGCCGGATGGTGTGGAGGTTCGCCCCCAGCTCATCATGCATATCGGCGGCAAAGCGCTCACGGATCTCCGCGACCTTGCGTTTCTGAAGGTTTCTTGCAACGAGGATGGTGGCGGCAATGGCGGCCGCGAGCAGAGCGGTCAGCCATCCCATCCATTTGAGGATCGATTTCTGGCGGGCATAGCGGTGGTTCAATTCCGCGACGATGAGCGGACGCTCGCTTTCAAGCTCGTGGCGCCGGGCCAGTTGTTCCAACCAATCGCGGATTGGCAGGATGTTTCCATAAAGATTGCGGCCATCGGTGATCGCGCTGAACTGGCGTGAGGGATCAGCCAGCGGGAAGCTGGCCTTGGCCGCTTTGCCGATGGCCGCATTGCGGTCCTTCGAGAAAATTTCAATCTCGGCGACACCGATCTGCGACCCTTTGATGTCGCCCAAGGTGTTGATGAACGGCTCAGTGGCAGTCAAACGCACATAGCGGCAGGCGGTTTCTGGAAATTGCAGGGTGATGATCGGCCCCGTGTCGTAGATGCTGGCCGCCCGGTATTCCGCCAGCGGGACGGCATCCGAAAAGTCGGCCGATTTCGCGCCCTCGAGGCGCATCCGCCGTGGAATGCCATAGTCTGCATCGTTGGCTTGGGGAGCGGTGTCACTCAAATCCGTGGCGTGAAAATTGAGCCGGTTGATCGGTCGGACCTCCCCGAGATCCAGCTCGATCGCCGGGGCTTCGCCGATCCCGACGTCGCTGACCATGGCGATGCTTTGCTCGCCATGAGCGGCGTCCATCAGATAGGGGGTGAACCCATCCACAATGAACTTCTTTTCCCTCGCGCCGCCTCCTCCTTCAGAGGATGAGGCGGTGACGGGCCGGTGCAGGGCAAGATTCTCCTGCCCCCTGAAGATCATCATTTCGGCAAGTTCGAGTTCGTATTTTGCGTCCCATGCGCGAGGCGACAACTTCGTGGCCTCCAGCCGCACCCAGGAGGCCACGGTGCCGGGACAAGGCACAACGAGAGGTGCGATCCTTGGAAGAATCTTGTCGTTTTTTCCGAATGAGGCCACGACCTTGCCCGCAGGATTGCCGGCGCTGCCGGCAATGATCCGGAACTCCTCCGGAAACCCCTCGGCTCGGAACCCTTTGCGGGTGTCGCGCCAAATCGTGGGAACCAGCACGATTTGATCAAACGTGGATTCCTGCCCGAGATCGATCTGGACCCACTCATCCGCATCGCTTTCCCGATGGACCGCTGAGCGGTGTCCGATTGCGCCCACTCCGCTGCGCAGGCTGTAGCTGGCGAGTTCCGTGAGTTCGGCATCGACGGACGCCAGGCGTTCTTCGAGGTGTTCGGTAAACAGCGGGGCCAGCAGCCCATCGGTGGACACCGGGGCAGCGTGCGACGGGAGCATCCATGGCAACAGGCAGACGATAACCAGGCGTGGAAAGACGGACACTTTAGTAGGTAGGAGGCTTGTCCACGAGGGCTGAGGCTAGGTGGATTTCATTAGACCGTCAAATGCAACGAGGAAGGAGCGCATCGTCAAAACGGACGATAGCCAAAGCGTTTATTCCCACTGAGAATGAATGGGTATGTGGGGCACCGGGGACAAATCAAAACAGCAGGCGGCCATGACGGATCGCCCACCCACTTCAGCCGTCGTCCACCCACCCAGAAGTCCGCTGAAAACGGCACGCTGGCAACTGTGAAAGATCTGGGCGACGATGTATGCCAAGCGAATGCCCCCGGCCGCAGACGGGGCACCGCCCCATCCCCCGAATTGGGAATCACGAATCGCCCGCCCGTGCCTGCAACCAGCTCCATCAAATGATCTCAGCAAAAAAAACCCTCCTGTCCCTGGTGGCTGCGTGGCCGTGCCTGCCGGTTTGCGCCGTTGAGAACCTCAAACCCGTCACCGGATGGGAGGACGTCGCGCCGGGAATTTGGAAAGCAAAAATCGGCGAGCCCGACAAGGAGATGGCCTACACCAGCCTCGCCGCGAGACCGCCGCGGATCGAAGCGCTGAATGCCTTGCCGAAAGTTCCGTTTCCATTCGCCAAGTCGCCGATCGAGTTCCAACAATCCGACGACCGGCTCATCCAGGTGCGCATCCCGACGGAACCGGATGAGAAGATTTACGGCTTCGGTCTCCAGCTCGATGGCATCAGGAAGAACCGGAAAATTCTCGATCTCAACGTCGATCACTGGGATAAAGGAGGCGGCCGGACGCATGCTCCCGTGCCGTTCTACATCTCCAGCAAAGGCTACGGCGTCTTGTTCAATACCGCGCGTTTTCTCAAAGTCCACGTGCAGGTGGGCAACCGCAAGGACTCCCCCAACAACCCTGCCCCAGTCGACCGCAACCCGCCACCGGAACAGCCCGCCAAGGCCGCGTGGGATCCGCAGCCGATTTCGGATGCCGTCGAGGCCCACCTCTCAGCCAAGGGCTTGGAACTGGTCGTTTTTTCCGGCAAGAACCTTCAGGACATCGTCTCCCGCTACAATCTCTACTGCGGGGGAGGTGCCCTGCCGCCGCTGTGGGGACTTGGCTTCTGGCAACGGACGATGGCGGACTTCACCGAAAAGCAGGCGGAGGAGGAGGTCGATGCCTTCGCCAGCCATCAGATCCCCCTCGACGTGCTCGGCCTGGAACCCGGCTGGATGACCCGCTCGTATCCCTGCACCTTCGAGTGGCAGAAGCACCGCTTCCCGGATCCGGCAGCATTCGCCAAGCGCATGTCCGACAAGGGCATTCGCCTGAACCTCTGGGTGAACCCTTATGTTTCGCCTGAAGGCAAACTCCATGAGAAACTCTCTCCGCTCTCCGGATCACACCTGGTGTGGCTCGGAATCGTGCCGGACTACACGCTGCCGAAGGCCCGTGAAATCCTCTGCGAGCAACATGCCGAGGACCACCTTAGCATTGGCATCAGCGGATACAAGGTGGACGAGGTGGATGGCTATGACCGCTGGCTCTGGCCGGAACATGCAACCTTCCCGTCCGGCACACCCGGCGAGACCATGCGCCAGGCCTACGGGATGATCATGCAAAACATGCTCTATCAAAACCTGTTTCACAAAAACAACACCCGCACCTGGTCCCTCGTGCGCTCCAGCAACGCGGGCGCGTCCGGCCTGCCCTTCGTGCTCTACAGCGATTCCTATGACCACGCGGAATACATCACCGGACTCTCCGCCGCCTCGCTCGGCGGCATTCTCTGGACGCCGGAAGTGCGGCAGGCCAAAACGCCCGAAGAATGGCGCGCCCGCATCCAGACGGTTTGCTTCTCCCCGCTGGCGATGCTCAATGCCTGGGAATCCGGCACCAAGCCGTGGCAATTCCCAACCGTGGCCGATGACGTGCGCGACGTGATCCAACTGCGCATGCGTCTGCTGCCCTACCTCTACACCGCGTTTGCCAACTACAACCGCCACGGCATTCCCCCGATGCGCGCCATGGTTCTCGAGCAAGGCCCGACCGAAGCGCCCGCCACCATGGCCGCAGCGAAGCTCGACGACGTCACCAATCCCTACGCCGAAAGCACCTCTCTTGAACAAGACGACCAATTCATGTTCGGCCCATCCATCCTAGTCGCGCCTTATTATGGAGAGCACACACTCCAGCGCACGGTGAAGTTGCCGAAGGGGAATTGGTATGATTTTTACACCGGGAAGCTCGCAGGCAACGGCACCACCATCGAGGTCGCCACCCCGGAACGGACTCCGCTCTTCGTCAAGGAAGGTGCCGTCATTCCAATGCTTGCGAAGCCGGTCAATAACTCCAGAGATGCGTTTGGCCAGGCCCTCGAAGTCCGCCATTACGGAAACGAACCGGGCTCGTTCGAACTCTACGAGGACGATGGCAGGACCTTCGACTACGAGAAATCCGAATTCGCCCTGCGCCGCCTCGACTTCACCGGGGAAAGTGGACGGGAAACCATCGCCAAGCCCGGCAAGCAACTCTTCGGTCCCGTTGAGAAGTGGGTCAAAATGACCCGCTGACAATTGTCAGGGCGCGACTCCGAATGCCATCATCTAATCGGATGATGGGCAAACGCTGAAAACCAGAGGATACTGGCTGACAGAGTTCGTTCCGACCTCGCGCCAGCATCCTTTCTGTTACAAAATCCAACAACCCCAAAAACCAATCTCACTGCAAGCCATGTCGATCCATCTGCCCCTCATTTTCGCCGTCATAGCCATTTCATCCCTGGCATCGGGCCAGGTTCTGCAACCTGATCCCGGTCAAAAAGCCCTCATTGAGCGCGGATACGGCATGTTCATCCACTTCGGGGTGAACACTTTTAACCAGACCGAATGGTCGGACGGCAAGCTGCCGGCGTCCAGTTTCAACCCGACCCAGCTTGACTGCGACCAATGGATCCGCACGGCGAAAGAGGCTGGTTTCCGGCATGTGATCCTGATCACCAAACATCATGATGGCTTCTGCCTCTGGGATTCTCAATTTACTGATTACGACGTGAGTTCCGCAGCGGTGAAGACCGACATTGTGGCGGAAGTCGCCAAGGCCTGCAAAAAATATGGTGTGAAACTCGGCCTTTACTATTCGCTTTGGGACCGAAAGGAGCCCAGCCACAACGACAAGGATCCCGGCAAATATGTTACTTACATGAAGAACCAGCTCACCGAGCTGCTGACAAATTACGGCGAGGTCTGCGAGATGTGGTTCGATGGTGCCTGGGCCAAGCCCGACGCGGATTGGCACATCGACGAAGTGTATGCCCACATCAAAAACCTCCAGCCGGACTGCCAGATCACAGTCAACCACACCATCGGCATTCCGGGTAAACCGCGTTCCATTCAACTCCCGGAAAATTACGTGAAGGGCGATCCGCTCCGCTTTTGGCCCGTGGACTTCCGCACCAAGGATCCGAATCTTTGCCGGTTGGACGACCCGAAGGAATACACCGGCCCGGATGGCAAGCTCCACTATCTCCCGTTGGAACATACCATCTGCATTTCGGACCGCTGGAACTGGTTCCAGAAAAAGGACAACATTCCCGCCCGCACGCCGGAGGAACTTGAAGAGCTTTTCTACTGGTGCACGGCCAATGACAATGTCCTGCTTGTGAACTTGCCGCCCGACCAGACCGGTCGCATCCGCGAAAACGAACGAGAGGCGATTTTCAAAACCGCTGATTTATTAGGGATCCGCGGTGGCAAGACCCCGCTGCCAAAAGCACCGGTCAACCAGGCGGCCGGCGTCGCGGCCGAGGCGGACAGCGTTTGGAGCGAAGAATATGTTCCAGCCAGAGCTGTTGACGGCAGTCTTGAAAAAACCCGGTGGGCGGCCAAAACCAACACGGCCAGCCTCACGCTCACTCCGGAAAAGCCATTTGATTTTGACCGGATTTCCATCCACGAACATGCGGAAAAGAAAGGTTTGGGCGACAGTTTTTCCCAACTCCGCATCTTCCGCATCGAGGAATTCTCCATTGATGCCCTGCAAAATGGCAAGTGGAACACGATCCACAGCGGAACGGACATCGGTGCCACAAAGGTGCTGCGATTCCCGGAGAAAATCAAAGCCGAGAAGCTGCGTCTTCGCATCACCAAATCCAGTGGACCGCCCAGCATCCTGCTCATCACCGTAGCGGATAGCAGCACGCGTGGGAATCGTTAGGCTAAAGGGACGCGGGCGGATACGGCAATGAGCGGCTGCCGAGTCGACTGCCTGCTTTGGGCTCCAGCGTCGCGGATACCGCCGCTTTCTGGAGCGCCACCAAACTCCCCTATGACGAGCGATATTTCTGGGATTGAAATTCCCGTCCCTACAGGCCGGATGCCACCCGGATAACAGACCCAGCCAGGTGGGCTGGGCTGTAGGCACCGTTGGTGCCTTCTGAGTCGGTTCTGCGTCTTCAGAGTTGCGGCCCCCGCGAGGCGGCGCATGCCCGAAACCTGCAAATCCTGAGTGACGAAGGCCCAACGCTTGGCTCACTTCACCTCGAGGACGACCCCGGATTCTTTTTCCAGCACTTTCGCCCTTCCCGCACCGGAGCCGGTGATCTGCAATTGAAAGAGTCCCGCCAACGGTTCGCCGGCGAGAATGATCTGATGCTTGCCCGGCTTCACTGTGGCGTCGCAGTCGATTTCGAGTGTGGCGCCCGGTTGGATGTTAAAGAGGCCGAGATCCAGGGTTGGGAAGCCGGCTTTCGTGCCGTAGAAGCGGAGCGTGGATTTGGGGCCGATCATGGATTCGTTTCCAACCGAGGCGACAGGGCCGGTTCCTTTGAGGCTCAGAACCCCCCGACCCGTCGTCCCGAGGTGCAAATTGTGTGCCTCGAGTTTTCCAGCCTCCAAGCTGTATTCGCCCTCGCCCGCCTCCATGTCTGGACGATTGTGTGCAATCATAAGCAGCCTCGCTGTGACCGTTCCCCCCATCTGTTCGATCCTTCCTGTAGAAGCGGCCCAGGGCGCGATGCCGAGGTTGATGACCTGAAAGTCGGAGTTGATGGCTAAAGTGCAGTCTCCCTCTCCGGCTCTGTAGATTGCCACATTGATATCCTCCAGAACGGGTTCTTCCACGCTGACGACTCCCTGGCTAATAATAATTCTCCCGGCTTCACTGCTCGGGATACTGCCCGTGCCCCAATTGCTCGGATCATGCCAAAGACCGCTTTTCTTCGTGAAAGAGTTGAGCGCATCACTCTGCGCCGGGCTTGTGAGTGCAAGGCTGAGAACGAAGGAGGTTGCGAGGACGAGTGTTTTCATGATGTGGGTTTGTGTGTTCATTGATTGGGAGTGGATGCGTGGTGGATGGAAAGCCGATAGCAAGCGAGCGGGATCTTCAGCCCTTGGATGGGTTCGCGTTAAAGTTTGAAACCACAATTCAGATAGTCGAAGAGGAATCGTTCGCCAGCGCTATCCCGATGGCAGACCAGGGTGATGGATTTGGCGCCCTTCGGAATTTCCACATCAAACAGCCAGGCCGGATCGCCTTTCTTCAGGATGGGTGAGGCGGAGACAACTTTCTCGTCGATGAGAATAACGAACCGGCCCGCTGCGTCTTCTGCGGAGGAGTCATCCACGCAGGCCATTGCCACGAGCCGATTGTAGCTCGGGTCCAGAAGGTATTTCACTTTTCCCCCGCTGCACATTCCGAGGCCCTTCTCAACCACTTTTCCTTGATACTTGAAGGGCTCACCGTAACGCCCGGTCTTGTTGATCTGCACATCCCCATGGTCGGTGAAGGAGTGTTCCTTTTTAAGAGACACCAATTCAATATCCGGAGCAGGAATGGTTTTCGGTGCAAACTGGAATTGCGCCGTCGTGACGCCCGACTTCACCCCGTCCTTGATGGCTACGGCTTTCAAATTGGTGAAGGAGGAAATCGGGAATGGCTCCGTGTAGCTCGGCGACTGTTGATTCGGGCTCTTGCCGTCCAATGTGTAATGAATCTTGGCGTCGGGGTCTGATTTCAGGGAAACGGTGGTCTCCCCAAAAAAAGCCCCGCCATCTGGCGTCGCAATTGGTGTGGACGGCAGATGTTTCATGGCCTCCCCGGTAGCGACAACTCCGTCCACGGGGGCAGACAAGCGCACAAGCACCGTGCCATGAGCCGGCACCATGGCTGAGAAGGAGTCTTCAAATACCCGGATGTCGCGCTGCCTCCAGACATCCCTGACCAGTCGCTTGCCCTGCGCGCCGATCTCCGGCCAGCCGACAGTAATCACACGCGGCTCGTCCGACAGGTTGACCAGGCCGACAGCCGTATCGCCGTTTTCCAGCGGCTTCACCCAGACCTGTCCTTGAGGATCCTTGTTCTTGACCGTCGCCATTTTGCAGAGCGCATCCTGATGAATTTCGAACACTTCCGGGTTGGACAAAAGATTCATACCAAACGCGCCCAATTTATCCACCGCAGAGCTAAAAAACAACGGACCGGCCCAGAGCGACCAGAGCGAGACATGGGTATATTGCTCATCTCCTGTCAGTTTTGACAATCCGCCGCCGCCGAGACCATCTATCACCATGATATCCGGATCCGGATAGTGACCCGGGCCACAATACGGAGCCCAGATTCTCATCATATCCATAATGGCGCGAATACTGCCGGCGCCGGTTCCTCTGGTGTCCCAGTCCACCCGGATATCTACGAAGATGCGGAAGGCATTGCTGTATTTGACATAGGTGTCTGCCATCGAGATCGGGCCGTTGGCGGAGACGCTGTAAAAGACATCGCGACCGCTCTCGCGCAGGGCTTTTTGTCTGCGCTCCATCGCCTCCTTGGTATAATCGTGGGAAATATTCCAATCATCCTTCAGGTAATCGATGCCCCAGTCCGCCCACTGCCGGGCATCTTCCTTATCAAACTTGTATTCCCCGAGTTGGAAATACTTATTGCGCTCCTTAAATCCGACACCATTCACCGAATCGGTCACCCACTCGCCCTTCGGATCGTGGCTGGTCCCGCCGCAATAGCCAGCCATCGAGCCCACCCAGGGGGTCAAATAAATCCCGGACTTGAAACCCATGGCATGGATCTCATCCACCATCGCCTTCATATCAGGGAATTTGGCATTGGGCATCACTGCATTGTATTTGCCGCCCCGCTTCCCCTGCCAGCCATCGTCCATATTGATATACATCCAGCCAAACTGCTGCAGCCCGGCAGCCGCCATCGCCCTGGCCGACTGAAGCACATTCTCTTGCGAGACATGCTCCTTCCAGCAATACCAACTATTCCAGCCCATGGGCGGAGTGAGCCCGATTTTCTCCCCAACCACGATCCGAAATTCCTTGGTTCCAACCCCCTTGCTGTTTTTAGCCTGGAGCGTGACATGGTAGGTTTTATGTTCCTTGGACTCAATGCGGCCGGCTATGTGGCCGTTCTCCGGATTGACGCTCAACCCCGCCGGCAGATTCGCCACCGAGAACTCCATCGGACGTTCGCCCGTCGCCGGAATCGCATACAGGAACGGATGGTCTGGACGGACACCAAAAATACTCGGCCCGTTGATTCGCGGCGTAGCGGGTGCCGGGGGCGTCAGGATATAGCGGCCGCCTCCCACCTCCGGGGCATAGACCTCTTCGGATGCGTTTACGGCCGCCGCTGAACAAATAAGGCAGAGTAGAAAGGCGACTTTATGCATCATAGGGAAGGTATTGAGTTGAGGACGCCGAGCGAACGGGTGGTCGGCCTGGAGGCGGAGCAAACAGCGTGGGGATCCAAAATACTAACGAAGGGACGAGTTTTTCGGGGCGTTGAGGGAGCCCAGGGTGAAGGCGGTGGGCTTTGCGGCGGAGAGTTTTGCCCAGACGACGAGGTCGGTTCCGTCGAGGGTCTTGTGATAGCCGAAGCGGAGGTCCCTGCCGCGCGGGATTTCCTTACCGTCGATCGAGAGCGTCGCGGGGCGGTTGCCCCAGTTTTTGACGACGAACGCGGGGTTATGGAGGGGGGAGGGTTCGCTGGCCTCGAGGGTGAAGGCGAGTTTGTCGGCCTTCGGTTCGGTGCGGTTGAAGACGAAGGCGCGCTGGGTTTTGTCGAATCCCCTGCTCTCGAATCCCGAGCCTGCGGGGGTGACCGCCGGGGCGGAGTTCCAGGACCTTGCGAGCGGGGCGAGGGTTTCGACCGGTTGGTCGGTCATGCCGTAGAGGAACAGGGCAAAGGCCCCTTTGTCATCGCGGTGGATTTTGGGCCTGGAGCTGGAGAGCGAAAAATGGGACGGACGATCCGAGACGATCGCCTTGCGGCCGTCGTTGGGGAGCTGCGCGATGGGCCAGTGGTTCCAGCAGGGGAAGTTCGAGTAGTCCTTGCTTGGCGGGATGCCGAAGCCTTCGATCATGACCCCCGGTTCGAAAATGAGGTAGGGCTTCCACTTCGAGCGGAAGTTTGCCATTTGGATGTTCGCGTTGGCCGGCTGGGAGAACAGGCGTTCTTCGAGCTTAGGGCTGTGTTTGATGGGTGGCCCGTTTTCCCACGAGTAGGTGTGGGACTCGCCCTGCTCGTTGGCGAGCGAGAAGGCCTTGATGTCGATGGTGTCATCCGGGCTGTTTCCGGGTTGGTTGTAGAGCAGCGTCTCCTGCCACTGGCCGCCCCCGTTGTGGTTCTCTGCGCGCACATGGCGCACGGTGACGCCGTCCGGGTAGATCGTGAAATACTCGTCGGACCACAGGCCCCAGCCGGTCATCGGGTCGGGGTTGAGAAATTTTCCGTCGATGCCCACCGACGCGTAGCGGGCGTGGATGACGACCCGGGCGTCGTTGCTCTCCAGAATCCTGGCCGTGGAGAATTCGCACTTCTTGTCGGCCATGTGTTCGTAGCAACCGGTCTCGGCGCTGTTGATCTCGAGGCTTTGGTCGCCAGACCAGAGGCCGTTCTCGCTCACATAGCACGCCCCGTAGTTCATGCCGCGCCAGAAAACAATGCGGGTCGGGGACTCGTCGAAGCGCACCAGAATGTCAGGGAACTCCCCGACCCTCCAATGCCGTTCCCACTCGGGGGCGTAGCGGAGCCGGGTGTAGACCGCGCCGAATTCCCCCGGACCTTCCGGGCCGGAGGGCAGGCGGCGGAAATTCAGCGGCTGCGCGACCTTCGGCTGGGCGGCGGCGCAGGCTTGGGCGACCTCCTCGTCGGTCAACGCCTTGTTGTGGATTTTCACCTCGTCCAAGAGGCCGTCGAGGAACATGGGGGACAAGAAGGTCTTGCTGAAATTGCGCTCCGTGCGGGTCGGGTAGGTTTTCGTGTGGCTGAGGCCCATGAGGAGATCGACGCCGTTTGCAGGCGTGATCGGGCCGGTCGTCGAGAGGGTTCCGGCGGGTTTTCCATTGAGGTAAACCTTCAGCCCGGTCTTGGCATCGTAGGTTGCGGCGACATGGGTCCACCGGAGCAACGGGAGGCGTTCCTTCGAGTTGCACTCGAGCCATTTTCCGTCCTTCGCCACATGCAGGCCGACTGTGCCGTCCCCGCCGATGCCAAAGAACCAGCCCTCCTTGTGATCGCGTTCCTGGTTGAGGATGGCCGCCCAGTTCCAGGGATATTCCTGCAGGGCGATCCAGCCCTCGAAGGAAAAGGCGTCACCGAGCGGGGCGACCTTGCCGGCGGGACGGGTCACGCGGGTGGTGGATCCGTCGAGAAGGACGGCCTCGCCGACGACGCCTTCGGCGCGCCCGAACGATCCCGTGGCCTGGTCCTGGATTTTCCCGGCCGAGTCAAAGCCGATCTTTTGGGGGAATTGATTTTCCTCTCCATCGAACGACCACCAGGCGGCGGGTGGGTCCGCATGGAGAAGCGAGGTCTGGGCGAATGCGCAGAGCGCGAGGAGGTGTGTGGCTTTCATGTCAGGGAATCGAGGGCCCATCGGGGAATTCAATTCAAATCGCCGACCAACCTACCCGCATTGCGTGACGATTGCCATCATCTGATCTGATGATGGGCCAAGTCTGAAAACCAGAGGACGATGATCGGGCGGGCTCGTGTGCTCATGCCTTTGGACGAATCATTTCTGCGCCGCGACTTTTGCAACCGGGTCGGCGATTTCAAGGCAGATGACCGAATCGACCTTGTCCGGCGCCTCGGACGGCAAGGCGAGACGCACCCCTCCGGCGTCTTGCTCCACCTTCAACTCCTTCCGACCGGCCAGCAGCCAGGCCTTGTTGACCTTGCTTTGCAGGCCGGGCACTTCTAACTTCCCGTCCGCCGGCCACGTGAACAGGTGCAGATAGATTTTCCCCGGCTTGGTGGTGCTGCGCCAGTTCCCGGCCTGCGCCGCCGCTGACTCGCCAAACACCGAGGCGGTCGTGCCGTAAATCGCCTCGCCGTTGACCTTCATCCACTCGCCGACGGTTGCGAGGCGTTCGATGCACGGCTGGGGGATGAGCCCTTCCGGCGTCGGCCCGACATTCAGCAGGTAGTTGCCACCCTTGCTGACGATTTCCACGAGGCGGGAAATGATCCCGGCGGCGGACACCCAGTTGTGGTCATTGGGATTGTAGCCGTAGCTGGTGTTCATCGAACCGGGGTTCTCCCACTCGAAGTCGATGTTCTTTTTCAGGATTTGGTTGTCCCCGGAGGTGATGTAATCACAGTATGGCGGCGGGATTTTCGACGGGAAGTGGCAGTCCTGGATGCGGCTGTTGATCACGCATTCCGGCCGCAACCTGCGGATCGTCTGATAGAGGTCCTCGACCTGATCGCCGGTCTTCATGTTGATTTCGTCGAACCAGAGCAAGTCCGGCCGGTATTTCGTCAGCAGCTCCTCGACCTGCGGCTTGGCAAACGTGGCGAAGTAGCGGTCGAAATCCTCCCGCTTCGAGTCGGGGAAATCCCAGACATTGTTATGCTTGAAGCTGTTCCCCGGGCCTTGCGGGCGATACCAATCGCGGTCGATCGAATAATAGCACCCGAAATGCAGGCCAGCCTCCCGGCTGGCGTCGGCCAACTCCCGGGTGACGTCCCGCTTGAACGGCGTGGCGTCGGCGACGTTGTAGGGCGTCAGGCTGGACTGGAACATGCTGAAGCCGTCATGGTGCTTGGTGGTCAGGACGATGTATTTCATGCCGGCCTTCCGGGCGATTTCGGCCCATGCCCGGGCGTCGAACTGCACCGGGTTGAACCGGGCGGCCAGCTTCTCGTATTCCCGGGCGGGGATTTTCTCGTTGAACATGATCCACTCGGAGTAGCCCTGCTTGTGGACTTTCTCCCCCCACGTCCCGCCGGGGATCGCATAGAGGCCCCAGTGGATGAACAGGCCGAACCGCGCATCGCGCCACCACTCTGTGCGCGCGATGCGGGCTTCCTGGGAGTCCACTGGCGGCGGAGTCGCTGTCTCGGACCGGGCCAGAGGCGTCGTGAGCAGGGCAAGACCTGCGAGGATGCAAACTCGCTGCGTGTATTTCATGGTTCTGATTTCTCCGGGACGTTTGTGATCGGATTCGCTGCTTTTCAATTCAGACGGCCGATCAACCTACCCGCATTGCGTGACCAATGCCATCATCTGATCGGATGATGGGCAAAGTCTCAAATCCAGAGGAGACTGCTGGGCGAAATCGTTCCGACCTCGCGTCAGCTTCCGATTTCTTTCTGTTCCAAAAACGAATAACACCCCGCAAAAACAACCTCTCCGCAAGCCACCTCTCATTTTATGAAAATCTGCCCCGCTGTCTGCTCCCTCCGTTTATTGGGAATGGTTTTGTCGCTGGCCAGTCCCCAAATCCTGCCAGCCGAACCGATTGTTCAGTCCGGCCAGACGATTGCTTTTTTGGGCGACTCCATCACCCAGTATGGAGCGGCCCATCCGAGCGGCTATGTCCGGCTGGTGGAGAGCGGGCTGAAAGCAAACGGCATCGAGGTGAAGGTGATCGGGGCTGGAATCAGCGCCCACAAGTCCAACCAGATGTTGGAGCGCTTGCAGCAGGATGTGCTCGATAAAAAGCCGACCTTGATGACGCTGAGCTGCGGGGTCAATGATGTCTGGCACGGAGCCAAGGGAGTTTCCTTGGAGGATTACAAAAAGAATATCATGGAGATCGTGGACCGTTGTGCCGCGGCGGGAGTCAAGGTGGTGATTTTGACCGCGACGCCGATCCGGGAGAATGACAACGAGAACAATCAGAAGCTGGCCGGTTACAACGCCTTTTTGAAGCAGCTCGCGACGGAGCGCAAGCTGCCTTTGGCCGATCTGAGTGCTGCCATGTGGGCCGAGTTGAACAAGCCGACCCACCCGAGGCCCCCCGGCGACTTCCTGACTGTTGACGGAGTGCATATGAACCCCCTGGGGAATGAAATCATGGCGATGGGCGTGCTGGAGGCCTTTGGTCTGGATGCGGCGCAAATGACCAAAGCCCGCGAAGTTTGGCTGACGCAGCCGGTGGCGATCAGAGCGGAAGGCCAGGTCACCAAGGCCGAGTGGGAAAAGATCGTGGCCGTCGCGGCTCAGCAGAAAAAACCAGCCAGCGCCGTGCTCGGCGAAGCCCTGGCCGGGGCGCTCAAAACGATGGCCTCCCCGCAGACATCCGAACACTGATGGGAGTAAATGCCTCATCGAATATCTGGAACACTTCCTTCCCGCTTATGGCCATCATTCCCTCCTCCTCCGAACCGTCCCGCGCTGCCGATTCCTCCGGCGACGGGCGCACGTATCGCGGACCGTTCGCGATCATGACCTCGCTGTTTTTCCTGTGGGGGTTCATGACGGTTTTCAACGACATCCTGATCCCGAGGTTCAAGGAGCATTCACGCTCAGCTACTTTGAGGCGATGCTGGTGCAGTTTGCGTTTTTCGGGGCGTATTTCATCGGATCGCTCCTCTACTTTGCGATCTCGGTGACGAAGGGCGATCCCATTGCGAAGATCGGCTACAAGAACGGCGTGGTGGTGGGGCTGTTGATTTCGGCGGCGGGGAGCGCGCTGTTCTGGCCGGCGGCGATCGCGGTGTCGTATCCGATGTTTCTGATAGCGCTGTTCATCGTGGGGCTGGGCTTTGCGATGCTGCAGATCGCGGCGAACCCCTACGTCACGATCCTTGGGCCGGAGCGGACGGCATCAAGCCGGCTGAACCTCGCCCAAGGGTTTAACTCCATCGGCACAGCCATCGGGCCGCTCATCGGCGGCTGGCTGATCTTCCAATACTTCGCCAAGACCGATGCGCACGGGGTGGACTCTGTGAAGGTGCCGTATATGGCGTTCTACGTCGTGTTCGTGCTGCTCGCGGCGGTGTTCTTTTTCATTCGGCTGCCGCACATCGGCGAAGGGAAGATCGAGCCCGGCGCGGGCGCGCTGAGGTATCCTCACGTCGTTCTCGGGATCATCGGGATCTTCATGTATGTCGGTGGCGAGGTCGCCGTTGGGAGCGCAATCATCAACTTCCTCGGTCGGCCGGAGGTCGCCGGGCTGGGCGAGATGGATGCGAGCAAATTTGTCTCGCTCTACTGGGGCGGGCTTCTGATCGGGAGGTTCATGGGCGCGGTCGAGCTGAGCGAGATGAGAAAGGCCGGCAAGCAGGCCCTGCTGGTGATCATCCCGCTCCTGGCGTTTCTTTTCCTGTGGTTCGCGCAAAGCGCGCCGCTCGACGCGATGCGCGAGAGTTCGAACGCGCAGATCTTTGCGCTCTGGCGGGAGCGGTTCGTGCAGAACTGGCCGGTCTTCCGGACGTATCTGCCGTTCATCGGGCTCTGCTGGCTGCTGTTCCTTTTCGGGAAGTCTCAGGCTGGGCGCACGCTGATGATTTTCATGACGACGGTCGTGGTGCTGCTGCTCACGGCGATTCTGGCCGGCGGAAAGGTGGCGATGTGGTGCGTGGTGGCCGTCGGGCTGTTCAGTTCGATCGGATGGTCGAATACATTCTCGCTTGCGATCGAGGGCGTCGGCCAGTTCAAGAGCCAGGCCTCGTCGCTGCTGGTCATGGCGATCCTGGGCGGGGCACTCCTGCCGCCGCTCCAGGGGCTGTTTGCCGACGTAAGCCACAACCTCCAGCTTTCCTTCATCGTCCCGCTCATCGCCTACGCCTATGTCGCGTTCTATGGTGCCATCGGCCACAAAATCGGTCGCCGAATCTTGCCTGCATGAGTGGTCCGTAACCTCCACCGGAACGGGTTCCTCCACGTTGAGGACTCACTGGGTAATAACAACTCTCTTGGCTGCACTGCTCGGGATACTGAAAATGACCGTGGCCGTCGCGGCCTGAGCAGAAAAAACCAGTCAGAACCGTGCTCGGCGAGCCTGGTCGAGTGCGGCGCCCCGCCGAGTTGTTTCCCGTCGGGAAAGACATCCCACAGGATTTCGCCGAGGCCGATGAGCACCGGGGGAGTTTGTGCCATCAGTCGCGGGTTATTTGCTGACTCCGGCACGATCTTTATCTTCCAAGCGGATGGAGTCGTCGATGTTGTTTTGGAACAGGCGCTGGAATTCCTTTCCGGTGAGTTTGCCGCCGGGCATGAGGACGGGTTCCGAGTAGTCGCCTCCGACCCAGCGGATGTTGCGGATGGAGCGCGTGGCGGGCCATTTTCCCGGTTTGTCTGGAAGTGAGGGAACGATCGCCAGTTCGGTGATTCCCTGCCAGGACTCCAGAGGGGGCATCGTCTTGATGTCTTCGGGATTTTTTGTCGGGAGGGGTTTGATGTCGCTCAGTGAGAAGCTGACGGTCTGCCAGTCGGGGGAGGCCTTGAGCGGGGCGGTGGCGTAGTAGGATCCCTTCTTGAGACCAGGATAGACGTTCCACTGGTTGATCTCAAAGTTCAGGTTGAGATCTCCGCCCTCGGGATCGCGGACATCGAAGGCGAGTGTCGCGCCGACCGGTCCACGCCACTTGGGATCGGTGAGTTTGCGGGTTCGCACTTCGTGGTGCGGGGGCTGGTTGCGTCCAAACTCAAATCCGTCCCCCCAGGAACTGGCGTCGGCGATCACGATGCGTTCGGGCGAGTCGGTCGCCTGGACTCCTGCCGTCTGCAGGTCTGCCGGATCAAACATCCGCTCCCAGGAACTCACGAGATACTCGGGTGCGCAGTTCGTTCCCCGAGGCATGGAGACGCTCCCTTCCGGCATCGCGTAGGAGACATTGGCAATGACGAAGAGGGACATGGAAGTGCTCATGACGGGGAGTTCCGCCTGCCAGGCCTCGCCGACCTTGTGGATTGTCGCGCTGCGCCAGAAGCGGGTCAGCGCGTTCGGGTTGATGCTGTAGTAGATTTGCACCGAGCGGACCCCGGCGGGCATGTCGGGGCGGACGGTCGCCATGGGGATGCCGTTCTCCGTTTTGAGCGAGACTTGGAGGTCGGGAGTGGCGGGGAATTTTCCTTCGCCTTTGAGGAATGCGTTGAAGAAGCGCACCTCGGCGGCGTCGGCTTCCGGGACATGCCGGTGGTTTAAGTGCGGGGAAACAGAAAAGTGCACGTTCGAGTGGTCGGGGATGACCGCCCAGTTGTGCATGAGGGTATCGAGGGGAGCGTTAAAGTCGTTGTGCGGGCCCCAGTAGAGGATCGGAACCTTCACATTTTTCAGAGCCTGCACCTCATCGATCATTGCCAAAAGCATGGGGTCGGTGTGCACAAAACCCGGCGAGGAACCCGGACGATCCACGATCTTTTTTGGAGGCGCTCCGCCACCGCCGCAGGAAGGAGCCGCCGCCTTGATCCGGGGGTCAACCCCGGTGACCAGCGTGGTGATGTGACCGCCCATGGAGTGGCCATAGACACCCAATCGCCCGGCATCGACCATCGGTTGTTGCGCGAGGAAGGTGAGGGCGCGACGCGCCGCGAGGGTGAGGATGAACCAGTTGTTGTTGCGGGGGCTTGGCACGGAATCCAGCGTGAATTCGTCCGGCTTGAACGAGGAGTAGTGGCTCACGCGCTTTTGGGTGGGATCCAGCGCGCCCCAATCGGTGCCGGCGTCTTCGGGTTTCTGGTCGTCGAGTTTGTGGCCCAGCCAATTGATCGAGAGGCTGGCATAGCCATTGGCGGCATCGACCAGGACGTTCACTTTGTTGGCGCGCTGACCGCCGCCGTGGATATGGACGAGTCCGGGAAGTTTGCCCTGGGCATCGACCGGCCAGCCAAAATACGCGGCGATGCGGCTCTCCTTGCCCTTGAAGGTGCCGACCTTGAAGGTGAGCATCTGCAACTTGATCTTCTTGCCGGCGAACACCTCGTCCCACTCGCGGATCACCTTCACATCGAGTGGCTCCGCCGAGGGATCGTAGCCCGCCCAGAGTTCTTCGAGTGTTTGCGGGACCTTGTTGTCAATAATCGGCGACAAGGATTCCCCGGCCAGGGCGGTCGCTTCGAGGGATAGGGACGCTGCGAGAAGAATCCGAGCGAGTTTTATCATCGGGATGGCGTGTTGCAGGGTTCCTACTTCAGCCACAGATAGAGGAGGCCGACGGTCGAAAGAAGGATGAGCGTGACAATGCGGGGATCGGTGAGTCCGGCGACCGGTCCCTTGAGAAATTCCAGCGGGCTGGCCCAGCAGACCTTCTCCACGCGTTCGCGGTCCATCGCCGGGGTGGCCAGGCTGGTGACGATGTAGAGGGCGATGCAAAGGGCGGCGATGATTGGCCCGACCAGCATGAAGGGCAGGCCGAGGCCCAGCTTCGGATCGCTGGCAAGTCCCTTGAACCCGGTATCTGCGGGGATTCCGGCGAGGAATTGGCCGACCGTCGGCATGTCCAGGATGAAGTAGAGCACGCCGATGATCGTCCCCGCGTAGAGGGTGGTCATGGCCGCCTGCCAGGTGCCTCGCTTCCAAAGGAGGCCGAGGAGGAGGACGGTCGTCACCGCCGGAGCAAAGGTCATCGGGATTTTGTTGATCGCTTCGAAGATGGTTCCGAATTGCTCGCCTTGGGTGGACCAGAGGATGGCGAAAACCATGATGATCGCTGTTGTGACGCGGCCCACATTGACCACGGCGCTGTCGGGCATGTCGGGGCGGGAGCGCTTGACGATGTCGAACGAGACGAGCGTCGCGCAGCTATTCAGGGCGGCGGCGATCGTGCTCATGAGGGCGGCCGCCATGCCCGCGGCGAGCAGGCCTTTCAGACCCGCGGGGACGAGGTGGTTGATCAGCATCGGGAGCATCGTGTTGTAGTCCGGCTTGCCGGTGCCGGCGACCAGCGGCAATTCGAATGCCCCTTTTTGCCAGAGCACATAGCCCACCACACCGGGCAGGACCATGAGGAAGGCCGGAGTGATTTTCAGGAACCCCGCGAAGAGCGCGCCGTTCTGGCCCTCCTTCACCGAATGGGCCGCCAGCACGCGCTGGACAAGGGTTTGGTCCGCACACCAATACCAGATGCCGAGGATCGGGTAGCCGAGCAGGATGGCGAGCCATGAGTATTGGTTGAGCTGTCCGTCGGCGTTGTGGATCGGTTGGAGCATGTTCATCTGCCCCGGCCTCACCGCGAGCTGGAACGAGGCGAAGTCGCGAATGCCGACCTCGGGGAGGGCCATGATGCCAAGCACAGTGACCAATCCGGCCCCGAAGAGAAGAAGGCCGGCTTGGATATTTTCCGTCAGGACGACCGCCCTTAAGCCACCGAGGGCGGTGTAAACAACCGTGAATGCCGACAGGACGAGAATGGTCGTCATCATCGGCACACCGAGGAAACTCTGAAAAACTTTCGCGGCGGCAAAAAGGCTGATGCCGATGTGGATGAGAAGGGCGCCGAGGATTCCGATCACCGCCATGAAGGTGCGGGCGGAGGGGCAGTAGCGGCGCTCCATGAATTCCGGCAGGGTGTGCGCGCCGGATTTCACATAGAACGGGGTGAAGACCAGCGCCAGAAGGATGAGGGTGAAGCAGGCCATCCACTCGAAATTTCCGATGACCATGCCATCCTCCGCGCCCCCCGCCGCGAGGCCCACGAGGTGGATCGTCGAGATGTTTGAGGTGAAAACCGCCGCGCCGATCGTGAACCAGCCGAGCGATTTGTTTGCGAGGAAGTATTGGTCGGAGGAAGCGTTCTTCTGGTAACCGGCCCAAATGCCGAATCCGGTGATGCCGAAAAGGTAGATGGCGATGACCGCCACATCGAGGGGTGAGATATTCATGGGAGCTGGAGTTTGTTGAGGGGGGAAGATCAGTCGAGATCGATCACGACTTTGAGCGTTTTGTCGGCTTCCTCTTCGATGAAGTGGTAGGCCTTTTCATAGTCCTCGAAGGCGAAATGCTTCGTCACGAGGAGTTCGGTTTTCATCGCGCCCGAGGCGATCCATTCGACCGCCTGCGCGTAGTCGTCCTGGCGATACATGAGGGTGCCGATGAGGCGGATTTCGCGGTCGCCGATCGTGGACATATCGACCGCAGGCCGGCCTCCGAACACGCCCAGCACCACGATGTCGCCGCCCTTTTGAATCGTCTGGATGGCATCATCGAGCGAGCGTTCATGGCCCACGGCCTCGAAGGCGACCTCGAATCCTTCGTCGCCGAAGAACGCCTTGCATTTGCCGGCGAGGTTTTCCTTGCGGACATTGCAAACGCCGTCGATTCCCGCATCGAGGGCCTTCCGGAGCCGGAAGTCGCTGAGGTCGGTGATGAGAACCTTCTTCGCGCCCCGGCATTTCGCGGCTTGGGCGACGAGGTTGCCGATCGTGCCCGCGCCGGTGACGAGGACATTTTTGCCTTCGAGCGAGGGCACGCGGTGGGTCGCGTGGGCGGCGACGGCGGCGGGTTCGATGAGTGCGCCTTGCTCGAAAGTGAGGTGGTCGGGAAACGGGACGATCCGCTCTTCCGGCGCGATGAAGAGGTCCTGCGCGCAGCCCGGGGCTTGGAATCCGCGAACTTTGAGCGTGTCGCAAATGTTGTAGTCGCCGCGCTTGCAGGGATTGCATTTCCCGCAGACCTGCTGGGGCGCTGCGGTGGCTTTCATGCCGGGTTTCACTTTGGTGACGCCGGGGCCGACCGCTTCGACCACGGCGGAGAACTCGTGGCCTTGGATGACGGGATACGGGGTGTAGGGATGCTGGCCGTGCCAGACGTGGATATCCGAGCCGCAGACGCCGATTTTTTTGATGCGGAGGAGGATTTCGCCTGGTCCGGCGACGGGTTCCGGGGCTGACCCGAACTCGATGTGGCCGGGGGAGGTCATGGTGGCTTGTCTCATGGGGTTATTTCTTTTCGATCTTCCAGCGTTTGCCCGCGCCCGACACCAGCAGGACATTTGCCCAAGCGGTGAAGTCGCCGGTGCGGATGATGGTTTTGGCCTGGTGGCTGCGTTGTTTGAATTCGGTGTGGGGGATGGCCTCGACCTCGACGCCTTTGCCGAAGGCCTGCGAGGCATTTTGGAAATGGGTCGGGCTGTGGTCGCGGGTTTCGGTGGCCATCACGATTTTTTCCACCGAGTGGACCTTGCGGAGTTCGGCGAGGACCTCGAGCACGGTGGGCGCGCCTTCGCGGAGGGCGATGTCGATCACCTCGACATGGTCCGGGCAGGGGAAGCCCGCATCCGCCACGATCAGCAGATCGCAGTGGCCCTGGCGGGTGAGCGCCGAGTCGATGTGGCCGTTGAGCATGCCGACCTCTTTCAATGTCCGGCCCTCCCGTGGGTGGTGGCGAGTTGCACGGCATGGTGGGCGCTCCACGAGGATTTGAATTTTTGGTAGCCATCGCGCGTGAGGAACACCTGCGAGTCGTCCCAGAGCATCCGCCAATCGCCATCCGCCTCGGGCCAGAGGAAGACCTGACCCCAGATGAGGCGGTTGTTGGCGTCGATGCCGGGATTGGCCGCGGTGCCGTCGCCCTCGATGCGGAGCATTTGTTCGGCGCTGAGGATGTCTTTGGTCGCCGGGAGGAGGTTTTCGCGGATGCGGTCGGAGTTGGTGGACATCACGACATAGCCGCCGCTGTGGTTTTCGCGCTGGGCGGCCCAGGCGATGCAGACGGTGCCGGCCGAGACGCCGCACTCGCGGGCGATTTCCTCGATGACGGGATCGTGCATGTCGGAGCGGTGCTCCTTGAATTTGTCGCGACTCGGGCGCTTCGGTGAACCCATCGCCATGTAGCCGGCGCAAACGATGCCCTCGGACTCGAAGTAGCGGCGGAGTTCCGTTTGTTGGAAAAGCGGGTGGAGTTCCATCTGGTTGCAGACCGGGCGCTCGTCGGCGCCGACATCGCGCAGGAGGAGTTCCATCGTGGCGCGGGTGTGGTTCGAGGTGCCGATGTCCATGATTTTTCCGGCCTTCTTGAGCTTGCAAATCTCGGCCCAGGTCTCGAGGAACGCCTCGTGGATGTAGGGCACGGCGTCGGGATTGCGCTGGTCGCCGGTGCAGCCGGGCGGGTGAACATTCGGCCACGGCCAGTGGTTGAGGTAGAGATCGATCTCGTCTATGCCGAGGTCGCGCAGGGTTTTCTCCAGCGCGGGGGCGACCTCCTTCGGCGTCATGTGGCCGTTCCAGAGCTTTCCGGTGATGAACAATTCCTCGCGGGATCGGATGATGCCCCGCCGGACCGATTCCCGGATCGATTCGCCGACGAGGGGTTCATTTTCGTAGGCGCGGGCGGTGTCGAGGTGGCGCCAACCAAGCCGGATCGCCTCGACCGTGGCATCTTTCATCAACGCCTGGGCCCAGTCGGAGTGGAAGGTGCCGTAGGCAGCGGCGGGCATGGCGCGACCAGAGGGGAATGTGATCGAACGAACGGAGTCGGGAGGGAGACAGGAGGATTCGAGGGGCATGTGACAAAAGAAGTTTGCCAAGGATCAACAGGAATGAATATGACTCATTTGCGTTTGAAAGCTTACCGATTTGCGTTGATCGTGCGGCCCGGATGGATAATAATTTTTTTCCGATGAGCTCCAAGCGAACGGTCCTGCTCGCCCTCACAACCACGCACCATGGATTTTACCGCGGCGTGGCGAGATTTGCACGGGAGCACCACTGGCATCTCATCACCGACATGCTTTATGCGGCGACGATTCCGCGCGGATGGCAGGGCGACGGGATCATTTCGCATGTGGGATACTGGAAGGAATTGGCGGACTTTGTGCGGGCGGCGCGGTGTCCACGGGTGGAACTCACGAGGGTGCGCAAGGATCTGGGAATTCCCTCGGTGGATGGCGACCACCGGGCGATCGGAAGGCTTGCGGCGCGTCATTTTCTCGAGCGGGGCTACCGGCGTTTTGCCTGGTTCCCCTTCACCAACGATCTTCTCAACGACGAGCGGCGCGCCGGGTTTTTGGATGCCATCGCCGCCGAGGGATACGGACTTGTCGATTTGCCTCCGCTTCACGAGTTGAGGGATTTTGCATGGCGCGGGAACTGGGCCAAAAACCTGGAGCGCACCGCCCGCGCCTTGGTGGCCCTGCCCAAGCCGGTGGCCGTCTTTTGTTACAACGACTGCGCCGCGGCAAATATCCTGGCTGTTTGCCAGAGGTCGGGCATCGCCGTGCCCGAGGAGCTGGCGATCATCGGGGTCGACAATGACGAGCTGCTCTGCGACGCCGTCACGGTGCCGCTAACCAGTGTCGTTCACGATCTCGAGGAGGTCGGATACCAAGGCGCGCTGCTGCTGGAGCGGTTGATGAATCGGGAACCCAACCCGCCCGCGCCGCCGCTCATCGGCCCAAAGGGAATCGTGGCCCGGCGGAGCACCGACATGCAAGCGGTCGAGCACCACGGGGTCGCGCGGGCGCTGGGGCATATCCGCCGCCATTACGGAAAATCGATCCTGCAGGTGCCTGAAATTGTCGCCGCCGCCGGCATGTCGCGCCGTCCGCTGGAGCTGGCGTTCAAGGCCGAGACCGGCCGCACGATCAATCAAGAAATCGCGCGCCTGCGGATCGAAAGGGCCAAGGTGCTTCTGGCCGGGAGCCAGGCCAAGATTGGCGTGATCGCCAAGGAGACAGGCTTTCTGCGCCCGAACCACCTGAACCGTGTCTTCCGGGCGCACACGGGGTTTTCGCCTGGAAATTACCGGAAGAGCCTTTCCAGAGCCGGCAAGTTGCCACCAGGGTAAACGGATTTTTCCCTAAGATCCCGCGATCCACCGCAGGTTGCGGAATTCCGGTGGAGGGCCTTGCCATTTGCCTCCGACCTTCCTGCTGGGTTTGCCTCCGAGCGTTTGGTCGGCCCCGAGGCGGAGTTCCCGGACGGCGCTCCAGTTGTCGAGCGGGGTCTGTGCAGCGTTGAGGAATTTTGAAATGTCGAGCTCGACCGATTGCCAGTCCGCCCCGCCTTGGAGCGGGACCTCGGCGGCGAACTCGCTCAAGCCGACAACAAGGGTGTTCGGCTGGTCGGAGCGCACCTCGAGGGCGAGTCGAGCCCCGGCGGGAGCCTTCCACTCGCCGGTGGAAATCTTGTGGGAGGAAAGCGGCCAGTCCTCGGGCTTGTAGGTGAACCATTGTTTTTTCCAATCGCCTTGGAAGTCCTCGATGAGGAGAGAGGGGGTGCGGGAAGATTTCACGCCGGCCGCCTGAAGCTCCTCCGCGCGGACCAGGTGCGGCAGGGAGGAGAGCACGAATCGGTCCGTGGTGTAGACTCCGTAATAATACCCGGCGGCCGTGATGGGTTTATCGAGGCCGTAGATGACATTTGCGTAAACCCAGAGCGGCTTGTCGAGGCCGCAGAGCGGCAAGGCGGCTTTCCAGACGGTGCCGTCCTTTGTGGCGGGGGCGTAATGCCAGAAGCGGGCCCCGGTGTTTTTCCTGTCGTCGGGTTTGCCATCCATTTGCCCCTCGCGGGTGAAGTAAACCTCGACGCCCAGGACCGGCTTCGTGGTGTCGGGTTCGACGGTGAGGACGGGCACGCCGTCAGCGGTTTTGAGCGCGAGCGTGGTCTTCGGGGACTTGGGAATAGCCCCCTCCCCTTTGAGGAAGTGATCCATCCAAATCTGGGTGGCGACCTCGTATTCGGGAGTGTCCTGGTGGTTGTGGTGTGGCGAGATGCTCAGGCGCCAATCCGGCGTTTTGATTTCCTTCACGGCCGCCGGCAGGTCGTTGATGCGGCCGTGGAAATCATTCGACGGGCTCAGGAAGAATATCGGGCAGGTGATATTCTCCAGATAATGGTTGTCGCTGAGAGCGGCGCCGAGCGGGTTGGTATCCTGACGGTCGCTGATGCCGCCGCAGGAGGGGGCGACGGCTTTCACGCGCTCATCGGTGCCGGCGGTGAGAACGGAGAGCTTGCCGCCCATGGAGTGGCCGTAAACTCCGAGCCGGCTGGCATCGACCTCGGGTTGCTGCTCGAGAAAGGTCAACGCCCGGCGTCCGGCGAAGGTGCAAAGGAACCACGAGCTGTTGCGCGGCGATTCCACGGAATCGAGCGTCCACTCGGTGGGCTGGCAGCCAGTGAAATTGCTCTCCTTGTGTCGGCTCGGGTCATGGTAGGCATCCATCGCGCCCCAATCTGTCGTGACGAGGTGGTTCGGGTCGTCGGTTTTCCCCTCCCAGAAAAGTTTCACCGCATCGTGACCCACCTTGTAGTCGGGTGCGGAGAGTCGGCCCGCCCAGGCGATCGAGATCGTGGCGTAGCCGCGCTTGGCATTGGTGAGAACGGCCGTGTGGCTAGCGTTTTGGCCACCCCCGTGGATCTGCACCAAGCCCGGAAGCTTGCTGCCGCCCTTCGGATATCCATACACGGCGGCCATCATCGCTTTTTGGCCTTTAAAGATGCCGACACGGTATCGGAGCACCTTCATGACCACGCCGTCCTCCTCCCACTCCTTCAGGACTTCGACATCCAATGGCTCGGCCCGCACATCGATGCCCGCCCAGAGGTCCGCGCGAGTTTGCGGTGGGTGGTCCGTGAGGGGGATGCCGTAGGTCGGTGCCGGGGCGGGTTGGGCCATGGTGTTCAAGACGGATGCCGCCAATATGGCGAGGCAGGCGGTCGAGGAGATGTGCGGGATCATTTTTTATCTGTGGGGGCGGGATCCTGTTTGGCGGGTTCTGAGGAGGCTTCGCCGGGGTGCCCGGGATCGATCCACTCGATCTCGCCGACCTCGTTCTCGATATCCACACGCACCTTGGCATGGGCGAATTCACGGGTGTAGAGAAATCCTTCGCGGACCGCAGGGCCTTGGGGCGGACCGAGCGGGCGCTCCATTTCCGGCGGGCGATTCATCCAGACCTTGCTGGTGTCGGAGCTGTAGCCGTCGTGGGCGAGGAAGTAGCTGTGCTTCTCCGCGCAGACGAGGAAGAGCGCGAGCAGATACTCAAATCGCTTGTTGTATTGAGCATTTTTTTCGAGCCCCTTGCGGACTTCATCCGTGCTCTGAGGGTTCAGATCGCCCTCCTCATCGTTCAATCCGGAAAGCCCGGCGGTGAAAGCGATCGGGTATCCCCCGCGGGCCGCCTTCTGAAACTCCTCGATTCCCTTGGCCACATTTTCCTTCCTCACTTCCGGGGACGAGGCGTGCTCGAAGCCCTCGATGTAGGAACCGTCAAACCGCTTCAGCTCGACCGAACCGGAATCCGTGGTGCCGGCGCGAAGGACGTTGGCAAAGAGAATCTTGTCCGGCCCCAGCGCCTCCCTCGTCTCGCGCATCATGGTCTCGTATCCTGCCCGCACGGCGGCTTTTTTGTCTATTCCGATCTCCTTCTCCAGGAACTCCGGCCTCAACACCTTGGCCACACCATCCAGAAACAGGCCGTCAATCGCGGGATCGGCGCAGACCTCGCTGGCATGGCCGACCCACCAATCCCTCACCTCGATTTTGCTTAGGTCGTAGGCGCTAAGCTTTTTGCGAATCAGCTTTGTTTTTCCCTTGGTGCCGGTGAGGAAGGCTCCGGGCATCTGATCGATCTTCTCGTTGGCCTTGTAGGTGCCGTAGTGCACAAGGACATTGCGGTAGTATAAAATCTTTGCCGAGGGATTGACCTTCTTCACGGCCCGGGCTGCGGCGAGGGTGCCGTCCTCGGTGGATTGGAAGGCTTGGAACCCGGTCGTTTTCTCAAAGGTCACCAGGGGAAAGGACGCGAGGTATTCGATCTCGGCATCCGTGAACTTTTGGGCTTTCCGGATATGCATATACTGCGGCACGCGGTCCCACGAGAACGCAGGGAGGCGGCCGGGCGGTTGTGCCATGGCGCTCAACACCGTTGAGGCGACCACAGCGAGGCAGGCCATCGTGGAAATGCGCGGGATCATTTTATTCTAAATCCGGGAACCGCCCGCGAATCACGCCAATCAACGCGAATAAAATCAGGAAGTTAGAAACAAACAGGCACTCACCCCAAGGGTGAGTCATGAATCCTTCATAAGTTGCTGTCATTCACGTCTTTTCGCGTGATTCGCGGGCCTCTTCTGCTCTTTCAATGTTTATTCTCATTAGGGGTAGGCAGGCTCGAGGCCGTTGGTTCGCTTCGTCCTCGAGGTCAGATCCATTGGGTTATTTATTTGAGGGCCAACTTGAGCGACTGGGGTTTGCCCCAGAGGCGGCCTTTGAGGTTCACGCGCCAGAGGTTGTCGCCGAGGGACTCCACTCCGGTGATCTCGCAATTCGTGGCGGATCCGGCGGCGAGCGGACGCTTACTGTGGAAGGTGAGGCTGCCATCCTGCGCACCGGCATCCGTCAGCACGACCTCCACCGCCTCGCCGGAAACCTTGATGTCGCCGATCTCCGTGGCTCCCATGGAGAGGTGGAGGTTCGAACCCACGAGGAGCGGGGCGTCTCCGGTCAGCGGCGTGATTCGGAGCAGCGCGGAAGAGAGATCCTCCAGCGGGGGGGTGGTGTAGGAGTCCGTCGCGCGGGCCACAACTTTGTTTTCCCAGAAATCAAAGACCGCGCACTCGGTGCCGGTGGGCAGGCCCGCCGTGGCGAAATCCAGCGTGAGCGGCTTGGCCGGCTTCGGCGCGGTTGGCTCGTGCTCGTGGGCTTCGGGGCTCTCGGACACATTGAAAAGATTCCACACCCCGAAGTTGCCGTAGGGGCGTTTCGCGGTGAATCCGAAGGCCGTATTGTGCGGCGAGGTGCCGAGCGTGAGAAGGGTCGCTGGCTCGGCGCTGGCCGGACGCATGATCTCGGCCATCCGCCACACCTCGCGGGCGTCGGGCGTGTTGAGCGGTTCGCTGTTCATGGCCGTGCCTCCCACGAGGGTCACGATATTGTGCCAGGTCCGCCACAGGCCTTCGGACCGGGTTTTTCCGACCACACGGCTGGGAAGTTCCCTGGCGAGGTAGGAGACATCGGGATCGTTCTGCCACCACACATTGTCGTAAATCTGGAAGCGCAAGACCGAGTGCAGGCACTTTGCGAAGTGCGCGGGGTGGGAATCGGGGCCCACGCGCGCGGCATCGACAAACCCGATCACCCCGCGGGTCGGTGCGCCGAGGCAGGAAAGGATATACATGTCCTCGCCGGCGGCCTCGCGGTAGAGGGTGTAAAGGTCGCGGAAGATTTGCAGGCGCGTCTTTGTGGGATCGTGGAAGCGGTTGCCGATCCCGTTGAAATCAATCTTGATGTAGCCGAAACCATTGTCGCGGGCGTCCCTGATGATGTTGAAGAGAAACTTCTTCGACTCGGGATGGTCCGGCACGAGCCAGTTTGCTCCGTCCGGGTGGAACGGGTTGGGGTTCATAAAGCTGGAAATGCCCTTCGCGTCCCGCTGCATCGCCTCGGGAGCAATTTTGCAGAACGGGTGCTCCGGGCTCATCATGAGCGGAGCAAACCAGACGCCCGGGAGCCAGCCGTTCCCGCGGATGTCCGCCGCCACCTTGGCCAGGCCCGACGGGAATTTTTTGTTGCCCTTCCAGTTGCCATCCATGATCTGGTAGCCGTCGTCGATCTGCAGGATGCCCTTGCCGAAGACATTCGGGTTGTCGGCGAGCGTTTTGAGCACCTCGCGGACATGCGCCTCATCGATCTTCGTGGTGCGGTCATACCAGCTGCACCATCCATAAACGGGCTTTTTGCTGGGACGGGTGCCGTGGGTGGCCGCCACCCATTTCGTCCAGAGCCCGGTGGTTTCGCGCGGGGTGCCGAAGGCCAGCACGAGCTGTTCCCCTCGGCGGCTTTCTCCCGGACGGACCAGAACGTCATCCATCTGCGAGTAGGCCTTCACTTTGCTTTGGCGAACCTCCACCGCGCCGAACGCTTCGGGAGGTCCAGTCGGTCCAATCAAAAAGCCCGAACCGGACTTGTCGCAAAACAGCGCCGCCTCGCTGAAGCCGCCATTGGCCTCAGGGAGCGGCATGGCCTGGTCGGCGATCATGAGGGGGGTCACCAGCCAGTCGGCGGCGTTCGCGATCGCAAGGGAACCGCCTGCCGTCGTGTTGATGGCGGAGATCTCTTGAAGGAGGGCGTCCCTGCCGCTGTTGTTGTGAAACGTCCCCTGAACGGCGACGGCATTCCTCTCCTCCAGGACCGTCAAGGTGACCGTGTAGGAGAAGGTTTTTTCGGGATTCGCGTAGGTGGCCGAGGAGGATTGCGCCTTGCCGAGAGGGGTCCAGACCTCGCTCCAGCCAGTGAACTTTTCCACTTTCCCATTGTTCGTGGAGAGCGTGACCGGCTGTCCATCGACGGTCGCGCGGAAATCGGAGCTGAAGGCGAACTCCTGAATTCCCGGAGCCTTCACCAGGATCTTGGCGTGGTCCGGGGAAAACCAGGCGAGTTGCGGGGATTTGTCGTCGGCGGCGGGAGAATTCAGGGCGAAGCAAGGAAGCAGCGCCAAAGCCAGAGATCGCGAGGAGAATATTTTCAAGAAAGAGAGTGGGTTTGGTATCATGAGGCCCGGTTGGTTGAAGCTGTGTGCCTGCCGACCCGTTATTGGGCGATCGGGCCCGCCAGCGGAATCGCGTTTTTAGCGTAGTTGTTCCCGTTGTCCGGTGCGGGAACCGACTTCGGGTGGCTGACCAGGAAATTGTTCTCATCGACGAGGTTGATGTAGGCGTGGGTGGCCTCGGGCGGGAGGGTGGCCTTGACCCCCCCCTTGTCGATCTTGCCAGACGCGCGGAACCACTCCTCGACCTTCTCGCCGCCGTGAGTCGCGTAGATCACATCCGCGCGGACGACGCGGGCACCATGTTCCTGGAAGGTCACGGTGACCGTCTGTCCATCCACCTTGTGCCCGGTGACGATGGGCACTTTCTCCTTGTTGGGCAGGGGGAATTTGCAGTCGGAGTTCCAATAGGGAAGGCTGGCCTGCATCTCATGGAAGATTTCTGTGAGGCGGGCATCCAGCGCGGCCGCCTTTTCGGGCATTTCCGCAGCGAGGTTTTTCGCCTCCTCAATGTCCACGCGCACCGCCCTGCCGTTTTTGGTTTCGACCAGCCTGTAGAGTTCGAGTGGCGGCACAGTTGCGGGTCGGGTATCGTAGTTGCGGATGAGTTTGAAATCTCCTGAGCGGATCGTGCTTTGGAAGGGTGAGCCCCCTCCGTGCGGGTAATGCCAAACCATCTCCGTGCGCGGCTTGCCGTGTTGATCGAGCACGAGCGAGGGATCCCCCACCGCCCCGGTGAGCAGCGGGAGGAGGTCGGCTCCGTCGAGGTTTTTCCCCGCCGGCTTCGCGATGCCGGACATCGAAAGAATGGTCGGGTAGAGATCGAGGCCGTTGATCATGACATCGCTCTCCTTGCCGGCGGGGATGCCCGGGCCGGCGACGAGGAACGGCACGCGCACGCCACCCTCTCTGACGGACATTTTGCCCCTGTCGAGCGGGGCGTTGGCGGTGATCATTTCCTTGCCCGCCCCCTCCATGCCGCCATTGTCGGAGGTGAAGAAAATGTAGGTGTTGTCGATGAGCTTGTGGCCCGGATTGCGCGGGTCGTCGGTGGTCTCGAGGAACCCAACGAGCTGGCCGACATAGTGGTCAAGCGTTTCCACCATGGCGCAGTAATAAGGGTTTTTCTGACCCTCGAGCGTCCACTCCCCGGGGTCGGTCGGGAAATCCACGCCGAGCTTTTGGCAGTATTTTTCCAGGAGCGGCTTGCTGCGCGATGAAATGGGGGTGTGGACGAGCCAGGTCGCGTAGTAGAGGAAGAACGGCTTGTCCTTGCTAGCCTCCATGAACTCCAGCGCGGCGGTGGTCACCGGATCGGTGGGGAAGCCCGCGGCATCCAGGCGGTAGGGATCCTTCGGCTGATCGGTGGCGAAGTCTTGGATGCGGTTTTTCATGCCCGATTGGACCCCCCGGACATCGAAGCCGCTGCGGTGCGAGGTGAAGTCGAACCCCTGGTCCAAGGGGCCGGGAAAACTGTGGTGGTCCTTGGCCATGTGCCATTTTCCGGTGTGTCCGGTGGCGTAGCCGTGCTGGCGGAGAATCTTGGCGAGCGTGAGTTCGTTTTCCGGCATCCGGCCGCTATACCAAGGGGTGACCATTCGCTCGTTCAACGGCATCGTGGGCGGATCGCCACCCCCGACATGGGTTTTTTGGGCGCGGGCGGGGTGGTTTCCGCTGAAGATCGCGCAGCGGCTCGGGGCGCAGGTCGGAGCGGGCGAATACGCGTGGCGGAAGAGAATGCCGCGCTTGGCGAGCGCGTCGATGTGCGGCGTTTCCATCGGGCACGGCTCATCGATGTCGTAGCACTTCACATCCTGCCACCCGAGATCGTCGCTCAGCATCAGCACGATGTTCGGGGCGGGGGCGGCGTGGACGGCGGGGACGGGAAGAGCGAAAGCGAGGCCAAGGAGGGAGTGTTGGATCATGGATTTCATGGAGCGGCTTGGGTTTGGCGGGACAGTCAACCTACTGCGGTTGCAGGACCAATGCCATCATCCAAACAAACGATAGACAGCGTCTGAAAACCAGCGGATGCTCACCCCGTTATGGTTGTGCAGTCATCACTCGGATATACTGCGAGGACAGCCACGAGTGAAGCCATTGAACTTAATGTCTCCCCCGTCCCCCAAGCCATCCCGCGTCCAGTCCGTGAGCACCCGAGGTGAAGATTTCTGGTAGATTTCCGACAGGACCCCAGCAAGCGGCGAGCGTGCCACCTGCCCGGAACCCACATTACTGATGCGGGGCGGCCATCATCCAAACGAACGATGGCAAGCATCCGCAATCCTGCGAGCATATTCTCCGAACCCAGTGAGCGCTCTTGCCATTCCATTTCCAAAGCTTCAAGCCCCAGCCCGCATGAAGTCCGGCATGGTAAATTCTGCGATCCGGGTCGCGGCTCTGATTTGCGCCTATTTGCTGGCAGTCCCGTCAGCGCTGCCAGCCGCCACCACACTGTCAGGTGCCCGGCCCAACATCATTATTATCCTCACCGATGATCAAGGCTACGGGGATTTTTCCTGCACCGGAAATCCCATCCTCAAGACGCCGCAGATGGACCGCCTACACCATGAAGGCGTCCGCTTCACCGACTTTCACGTCAGCCCGACCTGCGCGCCGACCCGCAGCGCGCTACTGACCGGCCGGCACGAATTCAAGAATGGTGTCACCCATACCATCCTGGAGCGGGAGCGCATGAGCCTGGAGCCGGTGACGCTCGCGCAGGTGCTCCAGTCCGCCGGCTATACCACCGGCATCTTCGGCAAATGGCACCTTGGCGACGAACCGGCCTATCAACCCGGGCGGCGCGGCTTCGATGAGGTGTTCATCCACGGTGGCGGCGGCATCGGCCAAACCTACCCCGGCAGTTGCGGGGATGTGCCCGACAACCAGTATTTCGATCCTGTGATCAAGCACAACGACCGCTTCGAAAAAACATCCGGTTTTTGCACAGATGTTTTCATGACGAAGGCCCTGAGGTGGATGGAGTCCGTCAAAGGCACGAAACCCTTCCTCTGCTATCTCGCGTTCAACGCCGCGCACGAACCGCTATCCTGTCCGCCGCAATTCAAGAAACCCTATGTGGGAAAAGTGTCGGACGAGGTGGCCACCTTCTACGGCATGCTCGCCAATATCGACCAGAATGTCGGGCAGCTCTTGGCAAAGCTCCAGGAGTGGGGAATTGACCGCAGCACGTTGGTTGTGCTCATGAACGACAACGGCGGATTCGCCCCGGCCTGCGCAGTTTACAATGCAGGGATGCGCGGATCAAAAGTCACCGCGTGGCAAGGCGGAACCCGCGCGGCCTCGTTCTGGCGCTGGCCAGGCATGCTTCAGCCGGCCACGGTGAACCAGCTCACGTCGATGGTTGATTTGTTCCCCACCATGGCCGAGCTCGCCGGGGTGTCGTTCGAGGGCAAATTGAAAGCACAGGTCGAAGGTCGCAGCCTGGTTCCGTTGTTGAAAGACCCGGATGCCCCTTGGGACGAGCGCAATCTCGTCACGCATGCCGGACGCTGGGGCGGGATGACTCCCGGCACTCCGCCCGAGAAATTCATCAAGGAGGGGTGCGCCATCCGCAACAGCCGCTTCAGCCTGGTCCGCGGCGAAAAGGACTGGCAGTTGTTCGATCTCAAACAGGACCCCGGCCAGTCCGTGGATCTCGCCGCCCGCCAGCCCGAGGTGGTCAAACAATTGTCGGCCGCCTACGACCAATGGTGGGCGGACGTCCTGCCGCATCTGGTGAACGAAGACGCCTACAAATCCGCCCCTGCGGTCAATCCCTTCAAGCAGGACTACTGGAATCAATCTGGCGGAGCCCCGCAGCGTTCAACCCGTGGCAAGTAAGATGCAGATCATGGAACCCAAGAGAAACGCAACCGCCCGCCCAGCCCTGCCTGGGAGACACGTTCTGGCGCTGCTGGTGATGTGGGGCATCACTTGGGTATCATCGGCGGAAATCCCGGTGAAGCCGCCAACCCCGCTGGAGGTTTGGAAGGACTTCAATCCGGATGCCGGCGAGGATTATCTTTGGTATGCGATCCAGCGGCGGGTGGTCAGCTACCCGCTGGCTCAAAAGGAGGCGGATGAGATCCGCAACCATTGAATGTCCATGGGTCTCCCGCTTCCATTCCTCAAGTCGAAGGCCGCTCTGCATCTGGCGGTCTCGGTTGCCTGCATGGCTTTCAGTTTGGCACAAGCCGCGCCGATTCCTTCCATGATGCCTCAGGCCAAGGATCGCACATCGATGGCGTGGGCGGAGGGCTTTCCGGGAATCCTCCCGGATGCGCCGTGGAATCGCCTGATCCAAACCGGCACCTACTCGATGGTTTTAAACACGGCGAGCCTGCAGGTTCCGCATCTGGGGCCTGTCCTTGATGGGACTCCTGCTGCCGGGAGCCCCTCGCCGGCGGAACTGGACCTCACCCTCACGGTCAATGGGCGAAGCTATCATTGCCGTGAAGGCGGAAAATGGGGCCGCTTCACGGGTCCGCGCTTGGTTGAGTCCGGGCGTTTCCTGCAGCGCGCCGATGTGACGGACCTGGTTTTCAAGTCGGCAGAGGGGGAAAGATTGAATGTGGAGGCGCGCCTCGAAACCGTCGCCTGGGCGGACCGTCTGGCCCTCATCTTTGCCGCCCGTCCGGGCCTGCAACTGATCCAAGCGGGTGAGGCATCGTTTGGGAAAATCGGCGGCGGTTTTGGCCTGGATGGGACGAATCATCTCGAAATCCCCCACGATCCAAGTCTCGATCCCGAGCAATTCACCGTGGCCCTGTGGGCATTCATCCCCGCGAACCACGGCTCGAACGCCTGGCTGCTCTGCAAGAACAATCACGAAGCGACCGAGGGGAACTACGGCATCTTCTTCGTCAATGGCACCGCACGCGCCGTGATGAACATCGGGGGAGGGTTTGCCAACACGTTCGCCGTGCACGCCCAGCGCAGCCAAGTGAAGGGGGACGCATGGAATCACCTCGCGATCAGCTACGATGGGGAAACCCTGCGCCTGTTTGTGAACGGCGCAGAGGCCGGGAAAAAGTGGATCGGTCGCAAGCGGGTGCCGGGTAAGCAGGGCCTCGCGATCGGACGCCGCCAGGACAACTCAGGCGATGGCTACTATTTCCGCGGAGTCGCGGATGAAATCCGCTTCTATGATCGCGCCTTGAAGGCTGAAGAAGTCCGCCAGATTTTCGCCAAGCCCGGAGAACGCTCCTCGCACGACGGAGCCGTTCGCGAATGGACATTCCGTGCGGACGGCCAGGCATCCGAGACAAGATCCAGCGAGCAATGGAAGAATAGCTCGATGGAAATCAAGCTCACCACGGCGCAGGGTGCAATGTCCCTGCGCGATCGCTGGGATCAGCCGCCCGGTGAAACATGGGAATCTCCCGCATGGCGGGAAGTCTCGCTTGCTTTCAACCCCGCCAGCTTCAAAGCGGAGGAAAAGAATAGCCCGGTCATTGTGAAGGCCAGCGCGATCCCCGGCTTGGCTCCCTGCCCGGTGGACTATGACCCGTCGCGCGGCTGGCATCGCGTCCATCTCGACAAGATCGAACCCACTCCTCCTCCCGGCGCCAAGAATCCATCCAACGACGCCATCGAACGCGTGAGGTTGAGCCTGACCAATCCGACCGCCGACGAACAGATCGCCAGGCTGATGTTTGAAAAGAACCAGATCCTCCAAGGCATCGGCAGTGCCATCACCGGCATCTCCGCGATTCTGCGGGATAGCGAGGGAAATCCGACCGGAATTCCCGTGCAACTCAGCAAGAACTGGCACAACCAGCCCGGAGCTGGCACGTATGCTGGCCACTGGTTTCACGGAATTTCCCAAGTTCGGCTGCCGCCCGGCGCCACGGCCGAATTGGAGCTCACCCTGGCCTACGGCCACTGGGGCGGCGTCGCGGCTGCTTCCCATGCCCAGCTTTCCCTGGTCGGCTGGGGGAGCAATCAGCTCTGGGAGCAAAGCGCGCTCGGCGCGTGGGGTGAGAGCCTTTGTTACGAACCCGATCAAGCGCAGGCGAATTGCACCATCACCGACGTGCGCCCCTTGATGGTGAAATCCGGGGTCGATACATCAAAATGGGGCTGGACCAGCAATGTCGGCGGCGGTGACTTTTTCCGCTTCTTTGATCCCGCGGGAAAGCGGATCCCGCACTCGGCCATGCGGTCAACCTCTCATCGCCAGGGCCCGTGCCTCACCGAGGTGACGTATGCCGGGCGCATCGGAACTAACCTGAAACAAGCGATGACCGTCAGCCTCGCCCGCACCGACGATATCGTGCGCGGGATCTATAGAATCCGGCTTGATGTGGACCAGCCAACCGATTTCTCCCGCTTCGTCATCTTCCAGATCGGCGCGGACACCTACAGCTACACCGGCGAGCGCAGGATGGCCTTGGGCGATGAAACCGGACTGCTGAGGGAATGGGACACCCAATGGGGAGGCAGCACCTACCGCACTCCGCCGATGGAATGCCGCGGCCGCATCCCGTGGGCGTCGCTGCACCAAGCGGTGCCGCCCGCCAACGAAAAGACCGTCGCCTGGGCGAATCGCGGCATCGTGATCCGCTCATGGAAAGCCAGGCTCGGCGGCAAAGACGCATCACCGTGGATGGCCGAGCACGGGACCACCATCGGCCGGAACGACTCATCGACGCTCGACATCGTTCCTCCACCCGGCGTCACCCGCCTGGAGCCCGGAGATTTTGTGGAGGCCACCATCGAGCTCATCGTCATGCCTCAGTTCGCCAAGGATTACTACGGTCCGAACGAATCCCTCCGCACGGCGCTCCAGCAGGACGAAAATAGCTGGCGCATGATCCATCGTGAAGCCATCGGCAATGACCCCGTCGTCAAGATGGAGACCGGAACCCTAGAGCGCCTGCAGCCCGATATCCGCATCCGAACGGATCAGGACGCCGCACGACTGGATCTTTCAGGCGGCTTGGGATTCATCCCCATCACCTTCACCGGCCTGTCCTCCCACCGCGGCTATTGGCTCGAAATCGACGGGAAGGCCTTGGACCAAAGCGTTCACGGCAACGACTTCTGGCAGACCGACTACGATCCATCCACCCGCCGCTGGAGCCAGACTTACAACATTCCCGCCGCTGGCGGCAACCCGCGCACGATCCAATTCCGGCAACGGCCCTCACAATCCAAACACTCATCATGAAATCACTGCGTAAGGTTCACTGCATCGCCGCCTTGGCCGTCCTCGGACTCGCCACCGCCTCACACTCCCAGGAGATGGACAAAATGTGGGGAGACTCGAAGTCCAATAAGACCCAGTCCGACACCACCCGCGGACCAAGCCTGCGCGAGGGCCGCTACGGGATGTTCATCCATTGGGGGCTGTTTTCTTCGCTTGGCGGGAAGTGGAAGGATAAAACCTACTATGGCATCGGCGAGTGGATCATGAGCCCCTCCATGGCTGGAATCCCGGTTGCGGACTACATGGAAACGGCAAAGTCCTTCAACCCCGACCAGTTCGACGCCAAAACGATCGTCCAGACGGCCAAGGACGCGGGGATGAAATACATCATCATCACCAGCAAGCACCACGAGGGCTTTGCCATGTTCAAATCCAAGCATCCGTTCAACATCGTGGACGCGTCGCCATTCCAGCGCGATCCAATGAAGGAGCTGTCCGAGGCCTGCCGCGCGGCCGGCCTTGGCTTCGGGTTTTACTACTCGCACTATCAGGACTGGACCGCGCCGGGTGGCCATGGCGGACCCTCGAAAAACCCCGACGGCTCCGATGCCACTTTCGAAAAATATTTCCGCGAGAAGTGCTATCCTCAGGTCAAGGAGATCTGCACTCAATACGGCCCGCTGGATGTGATCTGGTTCGACACCCCCGGCGATATGCCCAAGGAGCTTGTCGTCGAGCTGCATGACCTGGTCCGGTCAACCCAGCCAAAGGCTTTGCTGGGGAGCCGGATTGGCCATGGCATGGGCGACTACGAATCCCTCGGCGACATGGAAGTCCCGCCGGAGAGGGTGGATGGGTTCTGGGAAAGCTGCGATACGACCAATGATTCGTGGTCGTATGCGTGGTACGATACCAACTGGAAGTCACCCAAAGAGATCCTTCACCGCCTGGTCTCTACAGCCGCGCGCGGTGGAAACTACCTCCTCAACATCGGCCCGGATGGCAAAGGCAGGGTTCCCAAGGAATGTGCTAATTTTCTGAAACAGGCGGGTGATTGGGTCAAAGCCCATCCATCCGTCATCTATGGTTCCAGCCCCTCCCCATGGAGATATGCCATGCCGTGGGGTGACATCACCATGCAGGGACCCGCGCAGATGAATCTGGTGGTGTTTGATTTACCCCAAGACGGATACATCCACCTCCCGGGCCTCTCCAGCCCGGTCAAATCCGCCTCGATCGTTGACGCGGGCGGGAAAACGCCCGTTGAAGCCGAGGTGGCCGGGGATTCCGTGCGCATCAAGCTGCCGGAACATTGCCGGACGGCCATCGCCACCCTGGTGGAGGTGCAGCTCGCAGGCGCTCCCAAAATCGACCAGTCGGTCGCCGTCCACCCGAATACGCCCAACGACCTTCTCGTCCACTTCGCGGAAGCCACCGGTGCCGAAAAAATGAAAACCAGTTGGATGGCAAAATTCGGCGAGTGGAAGCATGCCACCCAGATCTCCAAGTGGACGCCTGGCGCCAAAGCCCGCTGGACCACGAATGTGCTCCAGCCCGGGTTCTACCAAGTGACCGCCAGATACCGTGGGGAGAGCAAACCAAAATCGAGGGTGACATGGCGAATCAGCACGGATGAGGGAAAATCAATTCAGAACCAACAATCCGTCACCGGCCAATACCAGTCGATGCCAATGGGCGTTTTGGAAATCACCACCCCCGGCAAACGGGTGATTGACGTCTCGCTGGTGGATGGGGACCCTCAGGAATCCAGCCTCGAAAGCATTGGGATGACGTTCATCCGATGAACCAATTCTGCAAAATTGAGGCCACCCATATGGAGCGAATTTCGATATCCAATCCGTCTCTGAGTCTCGAGGCTCTGCCCACTGCTGGCGGCAAGATCTCCAGCCTTTTCGACAGGGCACGAGGGGAGGAGTGGCTGTGGACAAATCCTTGGCTGCACGTGCGTGAGCCCGCCTATGGGGAGAGCTACGTCGGCAGCTTGGATTTCGGGGGATGGGACGAAATTTTTCCATCTGTCGATCCCTGCCGGATTGCCACGCCGTCAGGCGAGGCTTGGGTTCCCGACCATGGCGATTTGGTTCAATTGCCTTGGTGCGTAGTTTCGAGTGGACCGGAACATTGGGAGATGGAGGTTGAAGGAAAGAGCCTGCCGTTTCTCTTCCGCCGCCGAGTGGTTCTTGAAGGGCGGGGGATTCAATTCCACTACAGCGTCGAAAACCGCGCCGCGTTTGCCTTCCCCTGGCTCTGGTGCGCGCACCCGTTGGTGCCGTTGGATGCCGGGTTGTCTTTGGAAGCGGGTGCCGATTTTCAAGTGCTCTCCGCCTACAGCGCAGCGTCGGAACTGAAGGGGCGCAGGGTGTCGTGGAACGAACTTCCTCCGCGAACGGAGCGCTGGGCGGCAAAGCTTTTTTCTGAAATGGGTGCCGTGAGCCAGGTTCGCATCCGCAAGGGGACCGGCGCCTCGCTGGACCTTTCCTGGAACCCCTCCGAAATTCCCTACCTCGGCCTCTGGGTGAACAACGGGGGATGGTCGGGCTGCGGCTCCGAGCCGTATTTCAATCTCGGCATCGAACCCTCCACGCTGCCTGTCGACAACCTGGCCAATGCCGAAAATCCTCCTGTCCTCCAGCCCGGCGAGACACGCCGCTGGACCCTGAATGTCACCCTCAACTCCCAAACACCATGAAACCTGTCACTGCCCAATTCGAAGCCCTCAGCATCCCGACCTACGGCCTCGGCAAGCCGGAAAAGAATCCGGTTTTTTTCGAGAAGCGCGTTTACCAAGGCTCGTGCGGGAAGGTCTATCCCGTGCCTTTCATCGACAAAGTCTACCAGGATGAGCCTCCAAAGCCGGTGGATTATGTCGCCGCGCGGCTGGAGAACGAGTTCGTGCGGCTCGTGATGTTGCCGGAAATCGGAGGCCGCATATTTCTCGGCCAGGACAAGGCCAACCGCGACTACGATTTTTTCTACCGGCAGGATGTCATCAAACCCGCGCTGGTCGGCCTCGCCGGGCCATGGATTTCCGGCGGCGTGGAGTTCAACTGGCCCCAGCACCACCGCCCCGGCACCTACCTGCCGGCGGATGCCACAATCGAAGACGAGGGCGGGGGAGTCTTCACGGTGTGGCAGTCCGAGCACGACCCGTTGAACCGCCTCAAAGGCATGCACGGCATTCGCCTCCGCCCCGGCAGCGCGCTTGTGGAGCTGCGCGGCCGCCTCTACAACCGCACTCCGTTCACCCAGACCTTCCTCTGGTGGGCGAATGTGGCGGCGCGGGTCCACGGCAACTACCAGAGCTTTTTTCCGAGCGATGTTCACTATGTCGCCGACCACGCGGTGCGGGCGATGTCGTCATTTCCCATTGCGGAAAACGACTACTACGGCGTGGACTACGCGGCGCGGCCGGGGGCGAATGATCTGGCGTGGTATAAAAACATCCCGGTGCCGACGAGCTACATGGTCTGCCAGACGCAGGAGGATTTCTTCGGCGGCTACGACCACGACGCGCAGGGTGGATTTGTCCATGTCGCCAACAAACACATCAGCCCCGGCAAGAAGCAGTGGACTTGGGGCAACCACGAGTTCGGGTGGGCGTGGGACCGCGAGCTCACCGACAGCGGCGGGCCGTATGTCGAGTTGATGGCCGGGGTTTTCACGGACAACCAGCCGGACTTCAGCTACCTCGTGCCTTACGAGACAAAGACATTTTCGCAATTCTGGTGGCCCTACCAGAAGCTCGGTGCGGTCCAGCAGGCGAACACGCTCGCCGCTCTCCGCCTCGTGGTGCGCGGGGATCGCTCGATCAATTTCGGGCTCGCCGTGTCGCGGCCGATGGATGGCTTGCGGGTGATTTTGAAAGATGGCGACCGTGTGGTTTTGGACGAAACCGTCAGTGCTTCGCCCGATGCTCCGTGGCAGCGCGAGGGGCTGCACTTCACGGGGGATTCCGAGGCCTCGCTGTGCGTGTGGGTTTTCAACTCGGACGGCGAAGCGGTGATCGGATACCGCCCGCCGGATCCCTCCAAGGCCCAACGCAACCGCGAAGTCGCCACCGAGCCACCGGCTCCCGAGGACATCGCTTCCTCGGACGAATTGTATCTCACCGGCGAACACCTCGACCTCTACCGGCATCCCACGCGCTACCCCGAAATTTACTGGGAGGCCGGCTTGCAGCGCGATCCCAAGGACTCCCGCTGCAACATCGCCCTTGGCCGCCTCAAACTTTCCCGTGGCGAATTCGATGCCGCGGCGGAGCATTTCGAGACGGCGGTTTCCCGACTCACTCTAAGGCATCCGAATCCGGAATCCGGCGAGGCCCATTATTTCCTCGGGCTCGTCCGTCGTTTCCAAGGCAACCGCTCCGCCGCCTACCCGCTCTTCGCCAAGGCCGCATGGAACTTCGCCTGGCGAGCGGCGGCCAACTACGAACTCGCCTGCCTCGACCTCCACAACGGCGATGCCTCAACCGCCCTGCGCCATGTCGAGGAATCCCTCGAAACCAACGCCACGAACAACAAGGCGCGCGTGTTGAAAGCGATTTGCCACCGCAAGCTCAGGCGTGCGCCGGAAGCCCTCGAAACGCTCGAAGCCCTTCTCGCCATCGATCGACTGGACCACTGGGCACTGGCCGAATTGGCACTCCATCAGCACGGATCGGCCCGCCTCTCCCCGCTCAGCCGGAACGACGCGCAGACGGCCCTGGATGTCGCCTTCGATTACGCGGACTGCGGTTGCCTGGCCGAGGCGGTGTCCATTTTGGACGCCCACCACGATGCGGCAGTCCAGGCGGTCGCGGTGCCGAACCCGCTCGAACGCACGGCTTCCACGCGCTACGCGCTCGCCTGGCTACAAGACCTCCTCGGGCAGAAAGAAAAATCCCAAGCCTCGCTCCAGGCCGCCCGGGATTTGCCGCCGGATTATTTTTGTCCCTCGCGCCTACCTGAGGCAGCGGTCCTGCAATGGGCGCTCGCGCAACCCGGCCCCGATCGCAATGCCGCCTACGGGCTCGGGAATTTTTTCTTCGACAAGAAGCGCCACCTCGCTGCCATCGCCGCTTGGGAAACCGCCCGCACGGCCGACGCGACGTTCGCCACGGCGCACCGCAACCTTGGCATCGCGTATTGGAACGCCCGCCGCGATGCCGCTGCCGCCCGCGCGAGCTATGAAAATGCCCTCGCCTGCGATCCTTTGGATTCGCGGTTGATTTCCGAATTCGTGCAACTCCGCGCCAAGTTGGGCGACAGCGCCTCCGACCGCCTCGAGTTTTTGGAAAGCCACCGCGCGCTCGTTTTGGACCGCGACGACGCCACGGTGGAGCTCGCCGCGCTCTACAATGAAACCGGCCAACCGCAGAAGGCGCTCGATTTGCTCACCTCCCGCAGTTTCCATCCGTGGGAGGGCGGCGAGGGCAAGGTGCTCCGCCAATACACCACCGCCCGCCTCCTCCTGGGACAAGCGGCGTTGGAGGCCGGAGATGCCGAGGGCGCGCTCGGGCATTTTAAGCTCGCCATGGAAACCCCCGACCGCCTCGGCGAGAAATACCACCTCCTGCAGGCGAAGGCCGATGTAACCTACTGGCAAGGCAAGGCCCTCCGCGTCCTTGGACGCGAGCACGAGGCGATCGGGAAATTCGAGGCCGCCGCCGCCGAGTCGGGCGACTTCCAAGGCATGGCCGTCACCGCGTTTTCCGAGCTGACCATTTTCAAGGCGCTCGCCTTGCGCGAACTCGGCCGCGAGGCGGAGGCCCGGCAGGTGCTCGAAGCCATGGTGGCACACACCGTGGCCGAGTCGAAAATCCCCGCCCGCATCGACTACTTTGCCACCTCGCTTCCAAACCTGCTCGTCTTCGAGGAGGACATCCAGGAATCCAAAAAATCCCACATGCGGCACCTCCAGCAGCTTGCCAGCGAAAACCTCAACCCACGCTAAAAAACCATGGTCATCGGCTCCTCATCCCCTGCGTCCCAAAATCCGGGCGTTCCTGAAAAACTCAACATCGGCTACATCTGGCTCATCTCGCTCGTCGCCGCGATGGGCGGCCTGCTCTTCGGATGGGACTGGGTCGTCATCGGCGGCGCAAAGCCATTTTTCGAGCGCTACTTCCACCTCACCACCGAGGCGCAGATCGGCTGGGCGAACAGTTGCGCGCTGATTGGATGCCTCGTCGGCGCGATGGGCGCGGGCGCGCTCAGCGACCGCTTCGGCCGCAAACCGCTGCTCACGCTGGCAGCGCTTCTCTTCGCCGTCACATCCATCGGCAACGGCCTCGCCGACACCTTCAATGCCTTCATCGCCTGGCGCATCCTCGGCGGTGTGGCCATCGGCCTCGCCTCAAGCCTTTCTCCGATGTATATCTCCGAGGTCGCCCCCGCCCACATGCGCGGCAAACTGGTCTCGATCAACCAACTCACGATCGTCGTCGGAATCCTCGTTGCGCAGTTGGTGAACTGGTGGCTCGTCCGGGATCTTGGAACCTCGATCGAAACCGCTCTGGGAGCGGATGCGACTGCAGCGGCGAAGGACGAGTTCATCTGCAATTCTTGGTTTGGACAAACCGGCTGGCGCTGGATGTTCGCCCTCACCGCCCTGCCTTCGGTCCTCTTTTTCATCGGCATGCTCCTCGTTCCCGAAAGTCCGCGCTGGCTCCTCCAGCGCGCACGGACTCGCGAGGCCAGCGCAACCCTCGCGCGCATCGGCGGCCCCGAATACGCCGCCGCCGCGGTTTCGGAAATCCACTCCGCCCTCGATTCGGAAAAAAACGCGCAATCCGGTTTCCGCGAAGTTTTCTCCCCCGGCATGAGGCGCATTCTCGTGCTCGGCATCACGCTCGCCGTCTTCCAGCAATGGTGCGGCATCAATGTCGTCTTCAACTACGCCGAGGAAATCTTCCGCGCCGCCGGCTATGACATTTCCGACGTGCTGGCGAACATCGCCTGGACCGGCTCCGTGAACCTCGTGTTCACCTTCGTGGCGCTGGCCACGGTGGACCGCATGGGCCGCCGCCCGCTCATGTTGTTCGGCGCTGTCGGGCTCGCGGTGATCTATGGGGCGCTCGGCATCTGCTTCGCCGCCGGCATCAAGGGCCTGCCTGTCCTCCTCCTCGTCCTTGCCGCCATCGGTTGCTACTCGATGTCCCTCGCGCCCGTCGTGTGGGTCGTGATTTCTGAAATCTTCCCCAACCGCATCCGCGGCGCCGCCATGTCGGTCGCGGTCATGGCGCTCTGGATCGCGTGCTTCCTTTTGACCTACTCCTTCCCCTATCTGAACAGAGCGCTTGGCGCGGCCGGAACCTTCTGGGTCTACGGCGCCATCTGCATCGCCGGGTTCGTTTTCGTCTTCACCAGCCTGCCTGAAACCAAGGGCAAATCGCTCGAACAAATCGAAACCGATCTCATCGGAAAAAATTAAACCAACAATAAACGGAGAAAAAATGAAAACTCAGACAATGAAATGGATGCTGGTGGGATTAGCGTCGTGCGCCGTAACCGGGATGTGCTCTGCAGAGCCGCTGAAGGGTGAATGGAAAATCTCCAAAAGCGTGGACCCCAGAGAAGACCTGGAGGCGGTTTATCCGGCATTTCTCGATTATGACCAAAGCCATAAAGTCAAAGTCGGCGCCGAAAGCCATCCAGCCCAACCCGCCGGGAAGGACGGGGAAAAATGGCTGTTTTTTCAGACGGGAAACGGGGGCCAAGAGGCTGGACTGGTCATGGACCTGGGACAGCGTTTGTCCTTGAGCGAAGGGGATTCGGTTCGGGTCTCGTTCACTCTGGGTGCAAAAAAGGGCCAGACTTTTACCGCCCCGGTGGTTGTGAGCCTGACGGATCGACCGGGGGGCAGGCCTCTTGCCACGGCCGAGGTGGTTCCTGCCTATCAAGATGGTGTGCAGGATGTCTCGGTCGTCTTTAAGGACGGCTTAAAGGATACGAAGGGTCCGCTGGGGGTGACTTTTCTCTTTCAGCAGGATACGCCGCAATTTGCGCAGGGTTTGATGCAGAATATCCGCGTTGCGCAGGGCACGGGGCTTGAGGGCGGGGTCGCTGCGGTTCCCGCGGCCTCGCTGGCCGGGCAATGCAACTATGACGGAAGGGTTTTCGGCAAAGAAATCCTCACGCCGAAGCTGGGGCCGGAACCGAAGCTCACTGGCGCATCGCTTTTCGGGGTTCGCCCGGGAAAGCCGATCCGTTTCTGCGTTACCGCGACGGGGGAGAAGCCGGTTGAGTTTTCAGCCTCCGGCCTCCCGGGCGGTGTATCCATCGATCAGAAGACGGGTTGGATTACCGGGCGTGCGCCGATGCAGACGGGCGATACTTCCGTTCTGATCACTGCAAGGAATGCGCAGGGAAGCGATTCCCGCCGTTTGACGCTGCGGGTGGGAGACGAAATTTGTCTAACCCCTCCGATGGGGTGGAACAGCTGGTATGTTCACTCGGAAGGGGTCAGTGAACAGGCGGTGCGGGACATGGCAAAAGCGATCAAGGAAAAAGGGCTGCAGGACTGCGGTTGGACGTATGTGAATATTGATGACTGCTGGATGGGGGAACGCGACCCAAAAACCAAGCGCATCACGGCGAATACGAAGTTCAACGACATGAAAGCGATGGTGGATTTCGTCAATTCGCAGGGCCTCAAGGCCGGGATTTATTCGACAGCCTGGATGGTCACATTTGCCGGCTATACCGGCGGGACCGGACCGAACGAAGAAGGCCTGTCTAAAAAAAACTGTGGGTGAAACTGGGTTCCGGTAATTTTCCAAGAGCATGATAAAGAGCGACTTCGCGAGCGTTTTCCGTGCGGAAGCCATAACTGCGTTTCAGCGTCAGTTTCACT
>Ga0247835_1000700_pt1 | contig 46409 bp, 30 predicted proteins | sample LaCtaG_3_FD_189912 | JGI IMG/M metagenome (GOLD analysis project Ga0247835, IMG submission 189912) | Freshwater microbial communities from meromictic Lake La Cruz, Castile-La Mancha, Spain - LaCruzMarch2015_13.5m | ecosystem: Environmental > Aquatic > Freshwater > Lake | place: Spain: Castile-La...
GGTCGGGTTTCAACGCGATCCAGCTTCCGAAACGCTTGCCCAGCACAAAGTACAAACTCGTTCGTTTTTACGATTTTAGTGCGACCCCCGGAAAGACCTACAAGTACCGAGTCAGGTTGTTGATGTATGACCCTAATTTCCCGGAGTATAGCGCATTTCAACCCAAGACGGATACGCTGAAATCGGATGCCGTCAAGCGGGTACAAATACTACTGGCCAACGAACCAAAGGAACCAAAAATCACTTCGAGTACGACGGGTACAGCGACAGTTAAGCCGCCGGTCAAACGAGTTAGCAAGAGAGAAACGGAATGGTCGCTTCCAAGTCCGGCTGTTTCTGCGATCAAGCCTCCGGCTGTTTTTGCAGGATTCGAAACCGCGCAGCCTAAAGTAGAAGCGGTCGTAGTTGAATTCGATAAGCCAAAGGCGGTTTACGTGCCGTTGAAGTATCCTGTGGAACCCGGCGTTGTCCTCGGAGCGATGCGAAAAGAGAAAGGGAAAGAGGTTTCGCCAGAAATCATTCATCCAACGGGAGCTCCGGTTAAAGCGATCAAAAGCCTAAAGGACTACAAATCGTCAAGCATGGTAACGGTTGTAAGCGTATCCAACAAAACGAAACTTGAGACGCAACTGCCAACTCAGAAGGAAAAGGAACCACTTACAACAGGATACGAGGTTGTGTCTTTTGACCCATTCACAGGACAGCTCATCGTCAGTCGCGAATTCGATGATTTCACTGGATTCAACATGTTTTCCCAGCCTGACAAGCCTGCCGTTGGCCCACTAGGTGGCGGCCTTAAAGTGGAAGGTGGAATGGGAGGAATGGGTGGAATGGGTGGCTACGATAGTGGAGGTCTTGGAGGAGAAGGCTCGGGTGGCCCGAGTGGGCCCGGTGGTATGGGCGGAAAAGCCCCAGGAAAAGGCTAATTCATTTGCTCGTTCTGTCCTTTACGAACTAGTTTCACAAAACCCGTCATGCTTTCATGACGGGTTTTGTTGTTTCTAGGAGACTGACGAATTCAGTCGTTTTCAGATATCATCCTGATTGTCCATTACAACACTGCTGGCTTTCACGCATTGTTGGCTTTTGTCCACGCAAAACAAGCAACAGCTCCACATGACGATACGAGTCGCATTGCACCACGAGACGACCTACCAATACGATCGGTTGGTTAACCTGGGCCCGCAAATCGTGCGTCTTCGGCCCGCTCCTCATTGTCGTACGAAGGTTGTAAGCTACTCGATGCGGATAAGCCCGACTGAGCATTTCTGCAATTGGCAGCAGGACCCGCAGGGAAATTATCAAGCTCGCTTGGTTTTCCCTAAGCCTGCGAGGCGGATGTCTATTGTGGTTGACATTGTTGCCGACCTGACGGCAGTAAATCCGTTCGATTTTTTCCTTGAGTCAACCGCAGAGAAATTTCCATTCACCTATGAACCCGCGATTGCTCGCGAATTGGCTCCTTATTTGGAGACGCTTCCAAGCACGCCATTAGTTGATAAGTGGGTTGATGCATTGGATAAAACACCAAAGCCGACCATGGATGCCGTCACGAACATCAACCAAATCCTACAGCAAAAGATCCGATATGAAATTCGCATGGAACCGGGTGTACAAACGCCCGAGGAAACACTCACATTGGCAAGTGGTTCGTGTCGCGACTCAGCCTGGCTGCTGGTCCAACTCATGCGTCGTTTAGGAGTCGCAGCACGATTTGCTTCTGGCTATCTTGTTCAGCTTTCCGCCGATCAGAAATCCCTAGATGGTCCGAGCGGCCCTGAATCCGACTTCACCGACTTGCATGCATGGGCTGAGATCTATTTGCCCGGCGCGGGTTGGGTTGGTCTCGATCCAACCAGCGGCTTGCTTTGCGGAGAAGGTCATTTGCCAGTTGCTTGCACTCCGGACCCGTCGAGTGCTGCTCCTATTTCGGGCATGGTTGACGATGCTGAGTGTGAATTTGAATTCGCGATGACTGTTCAGCGGATGGTCGAAGATCCCAGGAGCACCAAGCCCTACACGGACGACCAATGGAATCGAATTCAAGCCCTGGGTGACTCGGTTGACGAACAATTGAATCGAGATGATGTGCGGCTAACCTTTGGTGGTGAGCCCACATTCGTTTCCATGGACGATATGGAAGGCCCAGAGTGGAATTCCGCAGCCGTCGGCCCAACCAAACGTTGCCTTTCTGGAAAGCTCGTGAAGCGATTGCGAAATCGTTTTGCACCTGGAGCGATGCTGCATTATGGCGAAGGCAAATGGTACCCTGGAGAGTCCTTGCCTCGATGGGCAATGTCATGCATGTGGCGAACTGATGGCCAACCGATATGGCACGATGAAACGTTGATTGCGGACGAAGAAAAAGACTATGGACACACGTTTGCCGATGCAAGACGATTCTCCAATTTGCTCGCCACTCATCTCAAGGTGGATTCGCGTTGGTCGCTGCCCGCCTACGAGGATACTTACTATTATCTCTGGCGCGAGCAGCGGTTGCCTATCGATGTCCAGCCATGGGATTCGAAGCTTGCGGACCCTGAGGAGCGAACGCGACTTGCTAGGGTATTCAATCGCGGCTTGAATAAGCCTGTCGGCATCATTTTGCCAATTCGCCGCCAGTTATGGCAAGGCAAAGCGCGTTGGCAAACAGGACCTTGGCCGGTTCGGCCAGAGAAGCTGTTTTTGCTCCCTGGCGATTCTTCGATTGGACTTAGGCTACCACTCGACACGCTTCCTCACAGCAGTCAATTAGCAGGGCAATCGGTTTACCCGTCGGATCCATTCGCATCGAGACCGCCGTTGCCACCCGCGACGACGGTCGTTCAAAGAAAGCAGGATGCGGCTGAGGCGAAAGGGGCCAAGACGACGGCAGTGTTTGTCGATTTAGACGACGATCAAAAGTGGCTCGAGGAACAAGCGAGGCTTCGAGCTGCCGAGAAACTTGATCCAAACGCCGTGGTTAGAACGGCCATGTGTATCGAACCTCGCGGTGGGCGCTTATATGTATTTATGCCTCCTACCGAAACACTCGAGGACTACCTTGACTTGGTTTGGGCCGTAGAGCAAACTGCCTCGGACCTAAGTTTACCGATCGTGCTTGAGGGATACCTCCCCCCTCGCGACCACCGAATGCAAATCATCAAAGTAACGCCCGATCCAGGGGTTATCGAAGTGAATGTTCACCCGGCGTCAAGTTGGAAAGAACTTGTTGAAAACACGACGGTTTTCTACGAAGAAGCTCGTCAATGCCGGCTTGCGACCGAAAAGTTTGATGTGGACGGCAAACACACGGGCACGGGTGGCGGAAACCATGTCGTAATGGGTGGCCCCACCCCGTCGGATAGTCCATTCCTTCGAAGGCCAGATGTACTTCGAAGCCTCATTGCTTTTTGGATCAATCATCCGTCGCTCTCCTACTTCTTTAGCAACCGATTCATAGGTCCGACGAGTCAAGCGCCGCGGGCTGACGAAGGACGAAGCGATGCGATCTATGAGCTTCAGTCCGCGTTGGAATTGGTCCCCGCTAGAGGAGAGTCCTGTCCTCCTTGGCTGGTCGATCGATTGCTTCGAAACCTGCTCATCGATTTAACTGGAAACACACACCGGGCCGAGTTTTGTATCGACAAACTATACTCGCCCGACAGCTCCACTGGCCGCCTTGGGCTCGTTGAACTCCGGGGCTTTGAAATGCCTCCTCACGCCCAGATGAGCTTGACGACACAACTGCTTGTCCGTTGTTTGGTCGCGCACTTCTGGAGAAATGAATACAAGGAACCGCTCAAACGTTGGGGAACCGAACTTCATGATCGATTCATGTTGCCGCATTATCTATGGCGAGACTTGCAAGACGTATTGCGACATTTGCAAGGGGATGGTTGGGATTGGGAAGAGAGTTGGTTCGCGTCCCATTTCGAATTCCGGTTCCCATCTATGGGGGATGTTGAGTATGACGGCGTATCGATTGAATTGAGAACCGCGATTGAACCATGGTACGTACTCGGTGAGGAGCCAGCAGGTGGTGGCACGGTGCGTTTCGTAGATTCAAGCGTGGAGCGATTGGAAGTGAAAACCATCGGTTTAGATCCTTCGAAACATCAACTGCTGTGCAACGGAATTCAAATTCCATTGCGGACCGCAGGCGATTCAAGCACGCGGGTTGCGGGTATTCGCTATCGAGCTTGGGCCCCCGTTTCCTGTTTGCATCCCACCGTACCGGTTCACACTCCGTTGGTTTTCGATCTTTGGGACGTTAAAACGGCTCATTCGGTTGGAGGTTGCACCTATCATGTGTCGCATCCAGGCGGTCGAAGCTATGCCACTTTCCCAGTGAATGCCTTGGAAGCGGAAGGCCGACGGAATGTTCGTTTCTTGCCATTCGGACATACGCCCGGCAAAGTAATCGCCCGCATGCCGAGAGCGAATCCCGAGTATCCGACGACACTCGACTTGCGGCGAGAAACGTGGAGCTAGTCCAGCAAACAGTCGATATACTTCGACGATCCGGGAATGCTTAATCGACCATGCGATTCGTTTTCGTACCATTAGTCGAACCATACCATTAGACATCATGCGAACCTCGTTAACCTTGCTGTCCGTTTTTGCCCTAAGCACTATTGGATTGCTAAGCATATGGACCTTTAAACCGAGGTCAATTGCAACCAGTGTCGTTACTCCGCACGTACCATCGAATCAAAGAGTGCGCACCGAATGGATTGAAGATTTCGACCAGAAGATTTTCATTTTTCCTACTGTGTTTTGGGAGCCGCTCGATACGACGAGTCTTCGCAAGCTAATTCGCGAGACTGGACTAGTCCGCGAGAAACGGGTGTTGGAGATCGGAACTGGGAGCGGATTGATCTCACTCTGCTGCGCCAAAGCGGGGGCTAGCTGGATCGTTTCCACGGATGTCAACACAAACGCGGTCGAGTGCGCACGAGTGAACGCTGAGCATTTGGGATTTGATTCCATGATGGACGTTCGTCGGGTCGACGTGGCAAATGCCAAAGCCTTTGCGGTTGTTAGTGCGCAGGAACGATTTGACGTAATCATTTCAAACCCACCCTGGGAGGAAGGCGAACCGAAAAGCATCGATCAGTATGCGCTCTACGATCCGAACTTCGAGTTGATGAAATCGCTGTTGAGGCATGCGCCCGCTTACTTGATGGATGACGGGCAGCTCTACCTGGCCTACGGCTGCAAAACAGCCATTCAACTTCTAGAAAATCTTGCGGTGGAACTTGGTTATGAATTTGAGGTACTAGATGATCGCAAACTTGAAGATCTTGAAGAAGTTTTTTTGCCAGGGATGCTATTGAAGTTGACCCGTTCCTAGTTGCTAACGGCTGCTCGGCTGGAGCTTCGCTCTGTTTCAAAACGAACAACGTCTCGGAGAGACGCTGCGACGTGCTTAGGAATCGTTCGGAAATAAGTTACCCGAGTTAAGTTCCCGTTTGCTGTAAAAATGCGCGTCTCTGCGTTATTTGATTCGGAAAATTGATTGTGGACGGCTCCTTATCCATGCGAGAAATGGTTGTGGAACCCATCACTAAAAATCTGATCTTTCTGTACGAGGAGCTGGATCGGCCAATGCTGTATACAGACGCACACGAGCGTAAGCCCAGTAGCGTTCAGCGGTAGCGACGGAGATACTCAACGCGGCGGCACATTCGGGAATCGTCAGACCGGCGAAAAAGCGAAGCTTGACCAGTTCCGCTCGGATCGGTGATTCAGCGGCGAGTTGCGTCAGCGCTTCGTCGAGGTCCAGCAAGTCGACATCGTTGGTGTGCGCGCCGATCTGGTCGAGGTCCGCATCGACTCGGTGCCGATCACCACCGCGACGCGGCCCTTGTTTGCGACGCGCGTTTTCGATCAGGATACGTCGCATCGCTTCGGCGGCGCTCGCGAAGAAGTGCCCGCGCCCGTCCCACTTGAGTTCTCGATGTTTGCCGACCAGTCGCAGGTAAGCTTCGTGAACCAGTCCGGTCGCGTCGAGCGTCTGCCCCGGCTTCTCCGCCGCCAACCGAGCCGCCGCCAGCTTCCGCAGCTCCGCATAAACGAGCGGCAACAGTTCGGCGGAACCTTGCGGATCGCCGGAGTCGATGGCGTTGAGGATGTGTGTGATGTCGTTCATATAACCAGAACTGCTTCTGAATAAAGTTGCGAGCTTCTCAGTCCCCTTACTGTGACTTCGGCTCTTCTGGCATCGAGGCGACCTCAGGAGTCCGCCAGGTGTCTGGACCGAGATCAGGTCGGGTCCGCTCAGTGAGCCGTTGCCATTCTTTGAGGTACTTGTCGCGCGAGCCTGCTGTGGGTTCGTTGGCCCGGATGCGATACCACAAGTGTGGTTCATTGGCGGCCCAGCCGGGGAACGGGAAGTCGGCATAGGGCGGCTTCATCGCGGCCAGTTGTCGTTGTTTGGCCGCCCACGTCGGCTGGTCCCACGGCTGGAACGTGTCCTCGCGAGTCAGTTCGCCGCCGACCACGACTTGTGCCCAGAGTTCGAGCATTGCTGGTGGGATGGTGAGCTTTGAGGCCTCGGGGAGGATGCGCAGTTCGGCGTCGTCCCTGTCAAATACTGGCTTCCCGTTCGCATCGAAATCCCAACCGCCAAACTCAAAAGCCAGTCGGCCAAAGCCCGGAATGTAGCCATCGACCACATTGAATGGTAAATCTTTTTCGGTAGATGTGTCGAGATTCTCAAAGAAACGGCCATCTGGCGCGATTTTGGCGAGATCGGGATGGTATTTGCGGCCCACTGGTGGCTTGAGCCTCTGAAACGTGTTGGCGTCAGTCAATACCCAACCACACCGGATGAGTGTGCCATCGAGTTCGCTTGCAGTCGCTTCACCCAGTACACTGGTATTGCCAAGTTTGGCCCACGGAGTCCATGACCCTGGCTGACCGAGCCGGATCAGGCCGTCGTCGCCGTACACGGCATCTGGTGCTCCCAAATCGAGTACATCGTCGGTCACGAATCGGATTCTCATGTTGATTTTAGCGAAATACTCCCTAAGAGCGGCGTCTTCGATAGGTTGCCAATCGAGTGAATTCCAGAGTCGAAACTGAATTTCTTTGTTTATGCCGACATTATGGATGGTGAGTAGCCTCTTTGCCGTTGGGCTTACAGTCGCCTTAATGAAACCGTCCGCTTCGGGATGGTTCAACCTTGCCAGTTCACGACCATCAGCAGCTGAAACAACCACAATTACATTATCGTGATCCTTCTGTTCCTGGTAGATCAGCCAGCGTCCGCTCGCCGCAAGTCTGACGTTGGAAATACTCCATCCCGGTCGGTCGAGTCTGCGAATCAACTTTCCGGTTCGTGAACTGTACAACTCGGTCCGTACCCAATCTTTGTGATGGGCGCGGAGGAGTGCCGCCTCATCGGCAATTAGTAACTCGTTCGGTGGCTCATGCCTAACACTGTATGCTAATTGATCTACGGTCATTCCGGCCGGATAGACGAAACGCTCCGGTCGCAGTGGCGTCTTGGCGCGAAGCGTGCCATCAGTGTTCCAGAAGCGCACAATACTATCGGTGTCCTGCGTGTAGATCGTATTGCTGTCAGGACTAAAGCCGTACTCTAACACCCGCTCCGTGCCTTCTCGTAGGGTGCCCACGCGAGCAAGGCTGGGCAGCGAAAGCAGTTCGTAACCCTTCTGTTCTTGGCCACCAATGCAGTATTGGCAATCTGGACTAGCTGTCAGGCGAAAACTACGAGAATGATGAGGTGCCAAAAACGGCGGCACCAGCGGCACGAACTCCTGCCCGACGGCGATGACGGCGGCTGCCTGGAACTCGCGTAGGTTCACGAAGTTGGGGATATCTTCGATGCTACCTATCATTCTCATTTCACCGCCGTCAATGCTCTCGCCAAGTTCGGTCCAACCGGTGCTCGAATCGAGCGGCCGGGCCAAACGCAAAAGACCGAGCCGAGGGTCGTTTTTGTACTCCCATAGGTCGGCGTCAATTCGGGAACTGGCTGCCTGCAGTTTGGCTTCAAGCATCGCTTCAAGGTGAAGTGAGGAAAGTTTGGTCGCACGGTCTTCTTGCTTTTTGGCGATCTTAGTTTGCTCCTCTGCTTCGATTCGCTTCGCTTCCGCCATCGCCTCAGCTCGGCGGGCTTGGATTGCCAGAACCGTGGCCATTGCTACGCCCGTCAGCAGCATTAACACAAACGCCACCACTACCCGAACCGCCATAAGATTTCGACGATACGCTTTTCGCAAACGGTATCCCAAACTTGGTGGCACGGCTTGGACTTGTTGGCCGCAGAGATAACGCTGCACGTCGTTGGCGAGACCGTTGGCGGTGTCGTAACGACGCGTGCGGTCTTTTTCCAACGCCTTCATCACGATCCAGTCGATCTCGCCTTGCATCAATTGCGAGAGCTTGGCCGGATCGGACTGCCGTGTTGCGGCGATGCTGGCTCTCATATGCGAAGTGCTTAACCGCTGGCTAGGGCGCTGCGGTTCTTCATCGCGAACGATGCGCAGCACTTCGTCGAGGGCCGCTTTCTTCATTCGCTCCGCCTCGATGGGTGGACTACCCGCGAGCAACTCGTACAGCAACACGCCGAGGGAATAAACATCGGCTCGCGTATCGATGTCCAGTTGATTGAAGGTGGCTTGCTCGGGGGCCATGTACGCGGGTGTACCGACCAAGGCTCCGAAGCCGGTGTAGATCGTCTTTTCGGTAAGTTGCTGCCCGACGGCTTTGGCCACGCCGAAGTCAATGACTTTGGGCACTGGCATTTCATCGTGCAGAGCCACCAACACATTGGATGGTTTGATGTCGCGATGGATGATCCCTTTCATGTGCGCGTGCTGGATGGCTTGGCAGACAGGCACAAACATTTCCAGCCGCTGCTGTGGGGTCAATTGTCGCGCATCTGCGAACTCGGTGATCGGCGTCCCTTTGACGAGTTCCATCACGAAGTACGGCCGTCCATCTTTAGCCGTGCCTGCGTCCAGCACTTTGGCAATGTTAGGATGATCCATGACTGCCAGAGCTTGACGTTCGGCTTCGAAGCGGCCGAGGACACTTCGCGAGTCCATGCCGGGTTTGATCAGCTTGAGGGCGACTCGACGTCTGATCGGTTCCTGTTGATCGGCGACCCAAACCTCGCCCATACCTCCTTCGCCGATCCGCTCCAGCAGCTTGTACCGACCGACGCGATCGCCGATTGCGGCGGTGGATTCGGGCGGCAGAGTTGGGGCTAATGGATCGCTCGGCCGGGCGCGTTCGGCGGGTTCGAGGAAGCGCCCGACTTTGGGCTGGGCGGCCAGCAACGCTTCGACTCGGCGACGCAAGTTCTCATCGCCACCACAAGCCGCGTCGAGATACGTAGCCCGCTGAACTGGGTCCGACTGATCGACGGCAGCTAAATAAACTTCTTCGACTCGTGAGATATCGTTCATGGGATCGGTTCCAGCTAAGGCGCGACGGATTCTATCACACTATGCGAGAAACGGAACCAATCCCCCTCAGCGAGTGGACGAATATTCTGAGATCGCGTCGGAACAGCGATCGGCATCAATCCAGCAGCGAACGCCGCGAGCTAGGTGCCTGGCACGAATGGCAGCACGAATGGCACGTGCTTCGCACCCGTCGAGTGTGCAAGAGTGAACGCACAGCATTTAGGATTTGAGTCCATAATGGACGTTCGTCTGGTCGATATGGCAAATGCCAAAGCCTTTGCGGTTGTTGGTGCGGAGGAACGATTTGACGTAATCATTTCAAACCCACCATGGGAGGACGGCGAACCGAGAAGCATCGATCAGAATGCGCTTTACGATCCGAACTTCGAGTTGATGAAATCGTTGCTGAGGCATGCGCCTGCTTACTTGATGGATGACGGGCAGCTCTACTTGGCCTACGGTTGCAAAACAGCCATTCAACTTCTAGAAAATCTTGCGGTTGAACTTGGTTATGAAGTTGAGGTACTCGATGATCGCAAACTTGAAGATCTTGAAGAAGTTTTTTTGCCAGGGATGCTATTGAAGTTGACCCGTTCCTAAACGACGCAAGATTGTCTCAATGAGCGTTTCTAGGCAGCCGGGGGCTGTGGCTGCGATCACCTCCTGGTATATCGCGTATCCATAGCTACTCGCCGACGGGATGTATCCAGGTTGCCAATCATTGGTTAGCGTCGTCACGAAGACTGGATGAGGTGCCAAACGATCGCGAAGGGTCTTTTGAAACGTCTGGTAGAGCTCGCCTGGAACAAAGATCCAGATTGCGTCGCCAAGGATCCCGAGGCGCAATGATAGAGGATAGGACTGGCCCGGAATGAGTGCATTCAAGCGAGCCAATTGCCGAGTGCGTTGTTCCACGTGTGCGCGGCAGTTTCGCACGAGGTGTTCGTCACCTGCTGCGCGTGCACGAGTTTCCTCTGATAGCCAATGTTCTTGCTCTGAGATCGTCTGCTCTCTTGTAGGAAGATCATAACGATACGGAAGTTGCACCACGTGTTTTTCCCATCGCCAAGCAGTTTGAGTATTGCGGGCGTCGTCCGTCAACGGTTCATGGCGCCAAGTGCCGATCGTCGTCCCCGAGATCACTGGCCCGGCATAACGATACTCAGTTCCTGATGGCGGCAGGGCAGCCAGCGCTGACAACACTGCGTGTCCCACTTGCCGCCCATTGCGATCTGCGACGGAAGTGTCACCCACGAATCCTTCACGCGGTCCCAAGTCCCCCGACGCACCTTGCAGGAACAAACATACCCCCCCCTCAGACTGCTCGATCGTTTCACGCATCGCACCCACCCAGTCGGGACTAATCAACGTGTTGTCCCAAGCCAAAGTTGTGGGATGGCAAGCATAGTTTGCGATCGTGGCTAGCCGTGTTTCCGAAGCATTTGAGATGCTTGCGATCAAGAGTGTGTCATCGGCAGGTCCTGAAGGATTGAACCCGCAAACGTAGCGCCCCTGCTCAATGTCGAAATAGTCGCGATGTGCGGCCAGTGCGCATCGACCGGTACCGTAAACGATGGTAACGTTTTCGATTCGCGATTGAGCTTCGCGAGCAAGATCGGCGAGCCGTTCGACGAGCTGATCAAGGTATTGTCCAATCAATTCTCCGCCTGGGAGATGGCTGCGAGTCCGAGACATCCAGCCAGAGCCGTGTGTGTGCGTAAGGGTGATCAGGATATTGTCATAACCGACCTGAGTTGCCGCGTGTATGGCTTGACGGATGCTGCGAATTTCTTGCCCATCGAGAATACAATGATCAAGTGAAACAATGATCTGCGGCTCACCCGTCGCGGGGGCGGTCGGTTCAATCCACAATAGCGTGGCTACGAGCGGACGATGAATTCCAGTCGCCCGATCGTGCATCGCAGCGCCCCACATGCGATGGTAGATGCCGACCGGTGGGGTGATGTCGCAACGAGCAACGGCTGCTCGGCAGCGGGATTGCGGTGTGGTAACAACCGTTTTACTCTGCATATTCATCTCCGAAGAGTGTGCCTTGTGGATTTAACAACGCCCAACAAACAGCGTCGATCGCCATGATGCCCGCGAAAAGAAACAGAATAAGGTTCCAGTTGCCAGTCATCGCGACCAACCAACCGGCCGTTATCGGGAACAAGGCTGCTCCCATATTGCCAAACATATTCATCGTGCTGAAAACGGTGGCGACATGCCGACCACCAAAACTGATGGCCACCGTATAGCCGCTGACGCCCCCAAACGTGGCACAGAAAGCGCCAAGCGCAATCAAAGCAATGCTGCCGTTTACATCGTGAATGAAGTAAGAAATCACAATCAACAGCGAACAGCACGACATACCGGCCACGGCGATTCCTTGCCGACTCAGGCGTGCGTTACCAGTTCGCAGAAGTAGCCAGTCGGAAAAAAAGCCTCCAGTCAAACTGCCAACCACTCCACCAATTCCTGCAACCGTGGTCAGGATCCCCGAGCCCAGCAATGAGACATCGCGAGTCTTCTGCAAAAAAGTTGGAAACCAAGTCATAAAAAAGACCATGCCCGCAGCTCGAAAGAACTGCTGGGCGCAGAGCAACATGAGCGGTCTGCTTCTCAGCATCCTAGACCAATTCATCGGTGACCGAGCCGTACTTGTGCTTTCTGACACAGGAAGTTTTCGGATGGAAATCATCGCCAAGAACAGAATCGTCCAAAGGATGCCGGGGAGCGAGTATGCTGCAAGCAGCAGTCTCCAGCGACTGAGGTGCAGAATGCCAGCCAGGGGGGATAGCGATTCCAAAAACGAAGCCGTCAGAACGGGAGCCAAGGCTCCGCCGATCGTCATGCCGCTCGCCAAAAGGCCCGTGGCCCGGGCACGCTCGTTCTCGGGAAAGATCTGCCCCAACGCTTTTGCGGCACAAGGAAAAACGCCGGCCTGAGCAGCTCCCATTATGCCCCAAAGGAACAATAACGAAACGAAATCGATCGCAAATGCACTTAGCAACGTAGCCAATGACCACACGACCGAAAGTATGGCTAAACCCCGCCTGCTCCCAATTCGATCTGCCAGCCAGCCGCTAGGAAGTTGCATGAGTCCGTAGCAAAGGTACCACACCGACTGAATCCATCCCATATCCCGCGCTAGGTTTTCAAATTTCAAGTCGGTTGCAATCTCTGCTGCTGGAACACTGAGCGCGGAACGCTGGACGTAGGCAATTGCAGCCGACAAGCACAAGAAAGCCAGTACGTGGTAGCGGCCCTGACGGACGTCCTCACTCATCGAATCGTTTTTAGAGACATTGGACATGCAAGGCCACTAGTCCGTAAATGTGAGTCGCTGTTGGAGCAATTGAAAGAGGCGGTCAACTTCAGCCGTCGTCTCCATATCAAGCTGCCAACTGCACGGTGGGATCTGCAGCGTGTTCTTAAACAAACCACGTTTTTTCATTAAGTATTTCTCGATTGCCAAAAAGCCGTCGAGGCCTGCTTGAAGTTGCAACGCTGTCATCGCGCAGATCGGCAATGATAACCGATAGATGCTGTCTTCGTCACCGGCCTGAAGGGCTCGCCACAATGCGACGATGCCATCCAACAAGTCCGTGCCAGGCATTGTTCCGACGATCCCTCGTCGGTAGCAGTCGACAAGGTTGATGCCCCCCGAGCCTTCAAAAATTCTGGCCTTGCCGTTGCTAGCATCCCGGAGCTTCGACAGGTTTGGTCCCAGCGGACTCGCTTCGGGTTTGAAAAAGATGCGACGCTCGCCGAACTCGTCGAGCAGCTTCATGTAGACAGCCAGGTCAATTGCAGCACCGACGTAGCTCGACGCATCTTGCACCACGAGTGGAATAGAAAGTCCGCGCGCGATTGCGGCAAAGTACTCGCTCGTCTTGGCTCCGTTCAATGAGGTCGCGACAGGAGGAATCGCCATGACGGCACTGGCGCCCAGATCTTGGGCATGAGTCGCAAACTCAATCGCCTCGCGGATACTCTCTGCACCGATACTGATCACGGTGAAACCGCGACCTTGCACGGACTGGCAGACGAATGACGCTAACTCTCTACGGCCATGATAGCCCAGCCTCAGAATCTCGCTGACCATTGCGATGACAACGCCATCCGCCCCGGTTCGAAAAGCCCAGTCGATTTCACGTTCGAGTGTTGTTCGGTCGATTGAGTAATCGTCGTTAAACGGCGTATGCAAAACCGGCAGGACACCGTGTAAAAGTTCTTTTTCAGGTGATGGCACAATGGGCAGATCTCCAATCCTTGTTATTGTTATTTGCGTAGATGTGCTCCACGTAGCACAGGCTGCCAGCCTGTAATAGTCTAAAACGCACAGGCTAGCAGCCTGTTCTACGGGTATTTCTCATGCTACCAATCGCCGACGCTACCAATCGCCGACGCTACCGTCGCGATGGAAAACTCGCTGTAGCAATTCTTGCTGGAACGGGTGCTTGCGGACTTCGTCTTCGTTAATCGTAATCCCAAGACCAGGTTTCGTGTTGGCAGTAACGGTACGTGTGGCTTCATCGACCTGAAAACCTTCCTCAACCACTTCGTCTCGCCAGGGCACATCATTGTGCACCGACTCGCAAATAATGTAACTCGGTTGTGAGAAGCCGAACTCGATGGATGCCGCCGTGCTAACCGGTCCTTGTGGATTATGCGGAGCCAAGGCGATGCGGAAGGCGTCCGCCAAGGCCGCCACCCGCCGAGCCTCACTGAAGCCGCCGCAATGTGTGATGTCCAACTGACAGATTTCGCAACCGCGTTGAGCGAACAAGTCTCGAAACGCAGCCAAGTGTGTCATTCGCTCACCGGTCGCAATAGGGGTCGAGACCGCAGCGTTGATAGCGGCCAATCCTGCGACACTTTCAGGCCAGCAAGGTTCTTCCAGAAAGTACAATCCATATGGTTCTAGTGCTTTTGCGAACTGCATCCCCATCGCCGGGGAGGGACGAGCGTGGCAGTCGACCATGATATCGATTTTGTCACCAACCGCTTCACGCATGGCAGCCACACAGGTCTCTGCCGCCTTGATCGGTTTCAGCCCTTCGATCGGCATGGTGGACGGCACGGCCATCGACTTGAAGGCGGTGAAGCCATCGGCGACCGCTTGTTGGGCTAACTCCGCAAACCGTCGAGCATTATCGACCGGAGTCTCATAGAAACTCTCCATATCACCACCACCTAAATGGCAATAAAGTCGGATGGTATCGCGCACCGGCCCTCCCCAAAGCTTGTGGCATGGGACGCCATGAAGCTTACCGACGATATCCCAGAGCGCAAGATCGATACCAGCGATGGCCGTCGATCGCACGATTCCGCTACCGTGCCAGAAATGCTGCCTCCACATCATCTGCCACAAATGCTCGACGCGAGTGGGATCTTCGCCAATCAGCAACTGCGACACGTCTTGGATCGCACCGACGACGCTTCGAGTATGCCATTCCAACGTGGCTTCGCCCCAGCCAAACAAGCCCGGCTGGTCCGTAAGAACTTTTACAAAGATCCAATTGCGCATACGGGCATGACACACAAGCGTTTCGATTGCAGTGATCTTCATTTTTTATCTCGTGAGGTTTACCTTGGGGACAATCGAGTCACTTCTTGTCATTTAATAACAACACTAACGATTGTTCAAGTTGCCTTGGATGAAAGCCGAATGGTCCGCGTCCATTCTTGAACGCGATACGTCCCGTCTGGTCAATAAGATAGAGACGGTTTGGCATACCGCTATAAAGGGATCCTACCGCATCATCGACTCCGTCGACTAGGAAAGGAATGTCTATATCGAGATGTTTTTGACAGGTCCTTGCAATCAAGCGACGTTCTGAGTCCATTTTTGGTTGCGACAAATCGATGCCTGCGCGCTGGTTGCTCGTCATCCACCAACCATCGCTTGGATGGGCTTCCCGTACATAGACAAGGAAAAATTTGGCACGGTCCTGATACCGTTCGTAAAGTTTTTCTATGTTTCCAGCTTGGCTTCGAAAAGGCCCACAGGTGAAGTTTCCGAAAATCAGCACAATCGGTTTTTCGCCAATCTCTTTCGAAAGGGTTACAGATTGGCCATCCAAAGTAGTGAGCGTAAAATCGGGGGACTGCTCATCGAGACTTGGGCCCGGCTGAAGCGACCCAAGTTCCTGGTTCTTGAGACCTGCCAAAAGGGTGCTGCGGCTAGGTTCATCGGGACGTTTCGCGCTTTTCACGCTTTCACTGGGCGTGGGAGGAAGGAATTTCTCGCGGAGATCATCGATTGCTAAGTACCCGTCCTCATCCGCTCCAAGTTCTTTGAACAGATTCAAAAACTCTTCGCGTGTCAGTTTTCCATTTGCATCGCGGTCAGCCATAAAGAACATCATGAACCCAGGCGTTACCGTGAGAGAGTGTTTGCTCCAATCGAAGTCAGATTCTGTTAGTTGCCCATCGTCATTGCGGTCAAGCCGCGAGAAATCCTCTTTTCCACCGGTGAACTCCGTCGCGATAACCTTATCATCCTGATCGGTATCGAAGCGCTTTCGAATATGGTTCCAGCCGAATCGATTCTGTGCTTTTGACAATTTGAACCAACCGTCCTCTGCGCTAAGGCGGCTTCCGTCGAGGATCCCTTCCAACATCGCGATCGCTTCGGAATCCTTCGGTAGCGAAGCTCGCAATTCCTTTACGATGGCTTCTGCCGCCGGTGTTAGTTCGTCAGCTTGAGCCTGAGTAGGCTTGGTCTCTGGTGGAGGTCCACCGAAGACATTGTCGCGAGTCACCGGAATCGGATCGACTTTCTTCAACCCACCTGCTGGATCTAGGGGGAGACTAAATGCTTCGGTGATTCGATTGAACGCAGCTCGCGAAGTTGTGAAGCTGATCACTTGAACTACGTCACGCGCCCCGGCGGCCTCAATTCCCTCTTTTACTTCAATAGCCGACAAAACAACAGGTGCATTCCCTAAGTTTTTCGCGATGCGAAACAACGCTTGTTCGCGAGCGGAAAATGAACCCCAGTCTCCGTCCAGCGCAAAGATCTGCTCAGTGGATTGATCGAGGCTACTTAGTCGGTCGCGCGCCCTTGCGAGTGCGTACCAAGCGCGATCTTGTCTCGCCAGGATCCATGATAACTGAGCTTTTAGCAACGGTGAAATATCACCTTTGTCTTCGGACGCCAAGATGCTGTCGAATCGACTCGAACCAGCCGTTGGAAATCTCGCTAGGAGTCGAACCCAACTTGGCAACTGGCCAACCATGGATGCGGTTCCAGGAATGTTTTCGCGCGTTTTCAACTCGTCCATCAACGGAATTCTAGGCTTGCGTGTCTTGCACTCCAACAGCATTTTTTCGACGAAATCTCGGGACTCGAGAGCGGGACGACGACTTACTGTTGCACAGGTGTTGGGTACGTCGCTTGTTTCGGAGAGAACCACAATTTTGCTGACCGTTTTTTCAAATGCAGGTGACGTTGGAGTCAGATACGATCCGCGTGGACGCTGTGCGTCAGCAGACTGCTCGATTGGATTGTTCGCTGGACCACCCCCAACTCGCGAGAATCCTCCTTCATCCTTGTTTTGCGGAACGGCAATCGCTTCTTTCCACCGATTGATGGAGTTGTTGCCCGCCATCGACAAAACCATTTCCAAGATCTGGTCGTCCGTGAAATGAACTTGGAGACCAGCGATGTCTGCATCTGAAAACAAATGTGGTTCAAGCGTAAACTTTTTCGCAAATGCAAATGCCGTTTGCGAAGCGACATCGAACTGTTTCCAATCGCTGTCTAACAATGCAATTTGATCTTCGGAACGACCCAAGCCAAGCAGTTTGCTCTCTTGGTGCCCAATGCAATACTGGCAGTTGTTAACGCGAGAAACGATCCAGAACAGTTCGACTTTTAAAGCGTTGTCCAAGGTGAACAATGGATCCTGCAGCCGCGAGAACCCAGCCGATCGATCGCGATTCGAAGCGCCACCAATGTTCGCTGTGTTCGCTGCGTTCGCTGCGTTCGCACTCCCCGGCGCTCCAGGTGTACTTAAATTGGCTGCGTTGGAATTGGTGTTTCTAACGGGCTCGATGCCGTTCAAGTAATGATACTTGACTCGGCTTTCGTAACTATCAGCTTGTGTGCCCAATTTCGCTCGGTCACCGTCGGTAAGCTCCGGTAATGGGATTCTTGGCACTCGAACTTTAACATCTTCGAGCAGACGCTTCAGTTCTGGACGTGTGAGCGGAGTCGGTCGGATTCCTTCGAGTGCATCCTGCGCTCTTACGAATCCAACGAAACCGAGCGTCGCTATGAAAAAACATGGTGACAATTTTTTACGCATATCAATGATCGCTTTGCAATTGGAATATCGAACGAATGTAAAACTTAGCCTTCTTCGCGGAAAAACGTCAATGCAGGGGTCGTCGTGACAAGATAGTTGAACGATCGCTGCGTAACCTTGCCATCTTTTCCTGTGCATTTCAATGAGATTTTGAATCGAACGTTTGGTCCAAGCATTTCGCCATCATCAAGGAACTTAAATTCTGTCAGCGTCGCTCCTTTCTTCCACAGATCTTCCGAAACGTAGACGGGTGGAGTTTGCTTGGCTAGCTCGTCCATTTTCACACCCATTTTCCATTGATCCAATAGTTTCTCTGCTAGCATCCTCGCTTGCTGGCTATCGGATAGTGGTACCTTCGCCGGTCCACAACCAGTTGCCATCATGAACCCCACGAACATAAGGATGAGTATTGGACTACGAAACAGATCGGGACGACGCATTATTCATTTGCTCCGGCTAGAACTTCGCCTTGGTTGCGTGAGCCTAAAGCTCGCCAGACCAAGAGGTCGATACTTCGCGGAATGAAAACGACCGAACCGTCGCAACGCGCAACTTGGACGCCACCGGTGTGATAGCTTTTTGCCGTCGTCGAAATTCGTCCTGGCGGAAACATGCAGGAGCGGCTTTGAGGTGGTGCTGCATGGAAATAGCAGGTGGAGGTATGCCCACCGTTGAGCCATGGCCCTCCAACGTTGCTATTTCCCTGAAACGACAAGTTCGTTGTATCGATGGCCGCGCAATCCCGAATGGCCTCGTCCGCAGTTGCTGGGTTCGTTCCTGGCCGAAACGTATCGGTTAGACTCGAAATCGCGTTGCTGAAGTCACCGATTCCATGTTCACTAAATGCGGCGGTGTTGGATAGTCCATCCGTGACATCGGCAATTCTCAGATTCTTGCTTGGGATCATTGGGCCGTTCGGTTCCGGAAATCCAAAATTCGGGTCGCTGCTCAATGTTGGCGGCAGGCCATTCAATATTCCAGAACCTTGGTTCGAGCGATAATTCGTTCCTGCCCAACCTGTAATCGGAATAACGCTGACAGGGTCGGATGGACAAAGCAACGTTGGAATAATGGCTGCTCGTGCAGCAGTATTATTCACGTGTGTTCCGGAGACATTGAAATCGATGAGCTGATAGACATTGGATTGCTCCATGTAGGGCATCAATGCTCCAAACGCAGACAAGCCCGTTATATCAGCTCTACCCGACGGCAACCGCTTGGTCGCAGACTCGTAGTTATGCAAAGCCAAACCCAGTTGCTTGAGATTGTTGCCGCACTGCATTCGGCGAGCCGCTTCGCGAGCAGCTTGGACAGCTGGCAGGAGCAGCCCAACTAGAATTCCTATGATTGCAATTACGACCAACAATTCGACTAGGGTAAATCCAGTACGACGCGAGCGTGTAGATATGAATCGAGACATAGAAAAGGTTCCTTCGTATCAATGAATTGCAAGATAAAGAATAAATGCATAACCAAAACAAACAGACATTCGCTACCAACTCGGTTACGACACGTAAGCCAATCGAGGAACTCAAGAATGGCTTGCGAAAACGAGAGTTGATACGAAACATGCAACAGGAAGCGAAAGCCACTGTTGTTTGCTAGAGCTCGGTTTTAGGCACAGCCGACGTGCACGATTACACAAGGTTGTACCGTCCACTTCCGGAAGCAAACGCGTGACGCAATTTCCTAACGGCCGATGGATTTCGCCGACATTCCAAGCAAGAACAATGCAATTAGGCATTGAGAATAGGCGGAGGCGTAGTTACCTCAAGCGTCGCCGACGAAGGAAGAGCGACATCGAAGAATTCCAATTTTCGCAATGTCAGCGAATTGCAAGACGTGTCTGCTGGCTGAAAATTCAGATGGTGTCGTTGCGGGACGGTAACGCGCGAGGGTTCAACAGGAGGCATCGATGGAGCAGATCGACAATTACCGCCTTTACAACCGGGACCAGGCAGAGAGTCGTGAGTCAAATCCATTTTGGAACTCAATCGAGAGTGTTCCAAATAGTCTCCGCAGCTCCCTAGAACGTTCTGCCCTCCAATTCCAACTGCGAAAACAACGAAGACAGACACATAAAGTGCAATCCTCGGCAGTCGCGTGGCAATGGGAAAAGAGAGCATTGGTCGTCTTTATTGGGGCTCGCCTAGAAAACGAAACAGACAGCACAATTGTACTGCTAAACCAACAATCGTCAATCAGCAAAGCGTGATTCTCCGGCACTATTGGCGTTTTTGGTGTTTTTCATCTCGCATCGATCCCATTTCACCGATCTTTATTGACGATCGCCTCCACGACTCAGGGCTTCTTGGACAATCAACGGATGGGGAGGGACTCGAACAACCCTCAAGAAACACAATAGGTTGCACCATATCGATCCGACCGTGGTATGCAGGTGGTACAAGCATCCCAATTGCCTAACAATGAGGCAGCCAAAAACGGCCTGCTTGCAACCGCCCAACGGTCGATTCAGGCCGGTCGGCCGGCTATCGCGAAATGGATCGATGCCACGCCGATCGATGATCACCACGCGCTTGGGAAACTGAGACCGATCTTGCGGATTTGCGAGCCGCCGAATCGATTCTGAACGCAATAGTGCCCCCGTACAACCGCCCAGCACTGCCATCGCCACAATTTACCTGAGAGACATTGTTCCAAACGGCATCGCTTCATCGAATCGGAAAAAACCGACCCAAAATCGAGTTGGTTTGGCAAACCGACGACCGAGCGCGAACTCGCACCGGTTTTGGTTAACCGGAGCAGGTTGGAATCGACGAAGATCCCACTTCCAAAGCCCCAGACCCATGACACTACACAGAGCTGTTTCGACGAGGAAGCAATTTCCGGGACGCGCAGTTTCGCTAAGTGCTCATAACCTCGAGGTCGTCAGTTCAAATCTGGCTCCCGCAACTTCTCTGTTTGGTTAGGAAACTGACCTCAGTAGGTTATTTGAAGAAGCCGGTGTATTGCAGCAACGCAAAACACCGGCTTTTTTCGTATTTTCCTGCAATCTTCCGGGTCTCGATCACTCTACAGAGACTCGATTCCCGGCCGCGACTCTCGCCAAAACAGCCCCTCTCCGGGGGCCAATCAGAGACAAATACTCTCGGAGTCTCTGGGTTATGAAAACCGCCGGGTTAACGCCTCTGGGTAATTCCCTTTCCGACTCACTCGGGACTCTTTTTTTTCGCTGTTCTGCCTCTCTAAGAGGCCCATAGTTGCGAACAACGGTATGCAGTTTATGACCTGCGCGATGGATGATTTCAAATTCATGATTTTGGATAGCTTTACCTCTTAGGTTTCGGATTCTGAGACAATTTTGGAAAATCGTGTTGATGTTCGCGATTCAGGCGACATTAGCCAACTGGAGCCAAAATGATGCAGAATTCCAATCCTCCCGAAATCGTCGGCCTTATCGCACGTCACCAGACCCGCTTGAGGGGGCTGGTAAGGTGTTTGCTGGTTCGTTCGTCGGACGTGGAAGATGTACTTCAGGAAGTCAACTCCGTCTTGTGGGAGAAGGCTAGCGAGTTCCAGGCCGGTACCGACTTCTGGGCTTGGGCCAGCCAGATCGCACGCTTCAAAGCACTCAACCATATTCGAAAGTACAGCCGCGACCGTCTGGTCTTCGACGATAAACTTCTTGGCGATCTTGCTGATCTGGCACACGAGCGTCTGTCGCAGCTCGATCATCGGAGAGAGGCCCTTGAAGGTTGCCTCAACGAACTCCCTCCACCGCAAAGACAACTGATCGACCTTCGTTATGCCGGAGGCCATGCGATCGAGGCGATTGCCGAAATCATCGGCAGGCCTCAAGCCTCGATTCGCCAAACTCTCTATCGCGTTCGACAAGCCCTCTTGGCCTGCATCGAATCGAAACTGGCATCAGAAGGGGGTGCATCGTGAGTTCACATACTCGATTCGCAGAACTGATGTCGAAGGTGCTCGACGATGTGATATCGGATGAAGAAATCATCGAGCTTCATACCCTAGTTGATGCTGATCCATCGCTTCGGTCGCAGCTTGTCGACCATTTATTGCTTGACACTCTGCTCGAGGAGAACCTTGGACAAGAGCCCTTAACGGCGTTGGTTGACCTCGTTGGCGATTCAACCGGCACACTAACTTCACCATCACCGGTTCTTGCGAAGGAACGAACGCACGTTGAAGCGTCAACGAAAATGACCGGCAGGCCTTGGTCCTGGATGTCCGGTTGGCTCGCATTGGCTGCCAGCCTGTTGGTGGTTGTTTCTATCTTCACGTTGCAGGGCAATCGAGAAGCTTTTGCGAGCGCATCACAGATCGTTCAGTCTGCGATGCGAACTCATGCAGCTCCCATCGAACGCATCTACGTTGTCGAGGTGAAACGAGGAGAGTCGAACAAATCCAAATTTGAACTGCCTCGCGATGTCCGTGTGGCCACTCAAGGTGATCGATTCTGGGTTCAGATGCGTGGCTATCGCGATTGGGCCTGGGGACGCAATGACCAGGGGGCGATTTGGATGACCCTAGGTCCACGGCGTGCGGTCGTCGTGAACCAAGACGAAATCGGAGTTCCACTGCGATACATCGGCGATCTTTACACGTTGAACTTAGAAACCTTGCTTCAAGGTTTCCTTAAGTACTGTCGCTTGGAGATGTCCGAAGGCCCCGTCGACACGACCATCATCGTGGCAACGCCGCGACGGCAGTGGACCAATCGCCCGCTTCAGCGCGCTACCATCGAAGTGGATCGAGAAACAAAAGCCATTCGCAAACTAGTGATCGAACGCGAGTTCGGGGGCGATTCGTACTGCACGGTTACATTCAGCCTAGTTGACTCCCGATTGGCCGATGAGTCTGAATACGCGGTCGAAGGTCACTTACAAGAAAAATCCCAGCTATTTGCGGACGATACGCCCACGAGTGCGAAGCGAAAAATGGTTCTTGATTGGTTTGGGCCAGTGGCCGATCGATGGATCCTTGCAACTCCAGAAGCGGATATTCAACAGCAGCTTTCCGAAGAATCGGTCACTGCTCTGAAGGCCCGTGTCGACCTCTTGTTCATCTCGCTTCTTAAGGGAGACGTTGGGAGTTGCGTCAAACTGACTGACCCACAGATTTTGAAAGAAAAGGGAGCATCGCAGGTCGCAGCCTATTTCCGAAGTGTTAGCGTTCTTATTCGAACTTCAAAAATTACACGTAGCGACAGAAGGATTGTCGCGGTCGTTTCGATGGATCAGGGAAGCCGCGCACGCGTCGATATTCAGGTTACTTTGGATGGAGTTGATCAACCATTAGGGTTTGAGATCTGGCGATTGATTGATGGGCAATGGTACTATCAGGAGACGCCAAAGTGACAACCACGCATGAGTCTCGATTGGAGCCTACGTTTGACGCTCAGCAACAAGCGAGGATCAATGACAAAAACAGGCTCGCCGACCGTTTCGGGCTAAACAAACGATGGCTGCGCACTTCCGTACTCCTGGTATTCGCTCTAGGTGCCAGCCTTTTACTTGCGAGTTTGGGGATCGCAACGCTAGCGATCTTTGCCGTTGCATCATCAGGGCCGCAGCAGGATCAGAACGTGCCGCCGCCAAGAGTTGCCATCGACACGGGGGAACTCGAAGGATTGGCGATGGACAACGGGGTTCATGTCTTCAAAGGCATACCCTACGCTGCTCCGCCGATCGGTGAACTTCGATGGCGAGCCCCGCAACTTGCCCGAAAATGGGTTGGTGTTCGTAAAGCGATTGAGTACGGCAGTGACTCGCCCCAAAAGAATCAATGGGGCGCAAATCAGGACGAAGATTGTCTTTACCTCAATGTTTGGGCTCCTGCAGACGCGTCTAGGAAGCCTTATCCAGTCATGGTTTGGATTCATGGTGGAGGGTTCATTCAAGGCAGTGGGCGAATCAACGGAGAAGCCTTCGCGAAACAGGGAGTTGTACTGGTCTCATTCAATTACCGATTGGGGAGACTAGGTTTTTTCGCCCATCCAGCTTTGGATCAGCAGCGTCCCCATGACGAGCCTCCTGCGAACTTCTGGTTACAAGATCAGATAGCAGCGTTGTCCTGGGTTCAGCGCAATATCCGCGAGTTTGGCGGCGACCCTAATCGAGTGACAATCTTTGGCGTATCGGCAGGTGGAACGTCTGTCAACATGCTCATGGCATCCCCCTTTGCAAAAGGACTGTTCCAGCGTGCAATTTCGCAGAGCGGCGTTGGAGGATTTGGTCCTTACCGCAGGTGGAATATTGAACATGCAGGACGAGAGCCTTTGACGCGAATCGGTGAGTACTATGCGAAGGCACAAGGAGTATCCGACAAACCTGATGTCGCGACTGCACTCCGCGCACTTCCCTGGAAAACTGTCTCGAAGATTGGCTCCGGTGTCGAGGATCGGGAAGCGTTTGACATCGTGGTCGATGGCTTCACGCTGACCGATGATCCGCAGAAGGTTTTTCAAAATGGCAACCAGAATACCGTCCCCTTTATAGCTGGGTTCAATAGCTTTGAAGGGAATCTCTCGCTAGTGATTCCATGGACCGACCAACCGCCTCGTGCTGAAGTTGAGAAGCGACTGCACCGTTTGGCACCGCTGTATGACAAGCAACCTGCAGACAAACGTCTGTGGGCCGAACTCTACGGAGACGTATATTTCGGTGCGAGTGCTCAGTTGCTCGTTCGAGAAATGGAACGCACGCATACACCCGCCTGGACCTACTACTTTGATTACGTTCGTGGTCGCGGGCGAAACGCACAAGGCGCTGGTCATGGAAGTGAAGTGCCATTTGTCTTTGGAAGTGTGCTCCTTCCGAGCGCCAGAGATCGTGAGATCATGGATGCGATGCAGGGGCACTGGATTCAATTTGCCAAGGCTGGAGATCCGAACGGATCTGGCTTGCCAAAGTGGCCCGCTTACTCGTCAGCAAATCCGATGACACTTGTGTACGGCCAAGATCGCATACGAGCCGAGTTGGCATGGCTAAAGCCGAGATTCGATTTGTTGTTTGAGGCGATCTCGGCAACTTGGCCAAAAGACGGACCGCCATCGACCGTACCCGCTACCACCAACGCGATCAAAAACCTCAACCCAGCGATCGAGAACGCTTTACGCGATCGCGTTTCCGCCCTATTCGAAGCACTTCGTGCCGGCAACGTCGAGAAATGCATCGAGCTGTCCGACCCAGCAGTGGTGAAATCCAAAGGACGCGACACGGCAGAGAAGTTTTTCAAGAGCGTGAGTGGGCTTGTGAAATTTGCCAAGGTCCAGTCTAGCGACCGCACAATCAAGACCATCACGGCCATTGAAAATGGCAAGGCTGCAAAAGTCGAGATTGAATTGACACTCAAGGGCAAGAAGCAACCGCCTGGGTACGAAGTATGGAATCTGATCGACGGTCAGTGGTTTTATCGAGAAACAACCAAATGATCGCAAAGAAAGGGCAATAAAATGTTGGGGCAGAAAGATGAAATTAAGAAGAAGGAATTAGGAATGAAACGCACTTTGTCCAGCGGTCTTGTCTTTTTGCCCATCCATTCTTTTGCCCGTTCGTGCTTCGCGGCATTCCTCTATTTTTCTGCCGCAACATTTTTTTGCCCAATGCACCTCGTCATCGGTGCGGAGCTAATCGATCGCACTATTTCATGGGAAGGAAAGCAACGCACTTACCATATTCACAAAGGTGAGAACTCGAACAATCCGTTACCTCTCGTGGTTGTGTTCCATGGTGGAGGTGGTAACGGAAAAATTCTCAAGGAGACGTATGGATTTGAAGAATTGATCGACTCGGGAGAATTCATTGCCGTCTATCCAGACGCGCGACCGGGCGGTTGGTTGCCCGATGACGTCTCATTTGCAGATGCTGTGATCGAGGAGGTGTTCGCCAACGAAAGAATTGACCGCAATCGATTGTTCGTTACCGGTGCCTCGCGAGGTGGACTACTCACGTTTGTGATGGCAGCCAAATCGCGGCACGCTATTCGAGCTGCAGGAACGGCTATCGCGAGTCAACTCCAAGGGCTTGCCGACGAGTTTCCGTTTTCACGTCCCATCGATTTTATGATGATCGCTGGAACGGCTGACCCACTGATGCCGTACAACGGTGGTTTCAATACTACGACTGCGGCCAAGAGCGAAGGCGATCCTAAAGCTCGTGTTATCCCGGTCGAAGAAACAATCAGAATGCTTCTACGCGCCAACGACATCCACGACTCCCCCAAAATAAGCTCGCTAGGCGACAAAGATCCGAACGATGGCTGCACAAACGAGCTGAGACTTTGGGTCAATGCCACGACAGGACATCGAACTGCGTTGGTGAAAGTCGAAGGCGGTGGCCACGTCGTTCCGGGTGGACGTCAGTACTTGCCAAAGGAAACAGTCGGGGCCGCCTGCAATGACTTTGATCATGCCGACGTCATGTGGAAGTTTTTCAAGTCTTCGAAAGCCGCTGGTAAGGCAATGTCTACTATGCCGCCATCGACCAAAGCTTCCTTCGATGCAAACACCGAGAAATTGCTGCGAGAGCGAGTCAATGAGTTATTCGAAGCACTTCGAGAAGGTGATATTGCAAAATGCATCGAGCTGTCCGACCCAGCAGTGGTGAAATCCAAAGGACCCGACACGGCAGAGAAGTTTTTCAAAAGCGTGAGTGGGCTTGTGAAATTTGCCAAAGTCCAGTCGAGCGACCGCACAATCAAGACCATCACGGCCATTGAAGATGGCAAGGCTGCAAAAGTCGAGATTGAATTGACGCTCAAGGGCAAGAAGCAACCGCCTGGGTATGAAATCTGGAAACTAATCGATGGGCAGTGGTTTTATCAAGAGACAACCAAATGATCGCAAGGAAAGAGCAAAGACAGGTGGGGCAAGAAGATGAGATCTTAGAAGAAGGAAATAGCTATGAAACGAACTGTATGTGTTGATGGCATGTTTTTGCCCAACCATTTTTTTGCCCATTTCTGCTTTGCGGTAGTCCTTGCGGTTTTCACATCAACCTCCGCATCGGCGCAGGAGGCCACGACAGCTCAGGCTCCAGCTTGGTTCAAACAGGCGGATAAAAACGCCGACGGCAAACTCAGTCGGGAAGAGGCTCCCAATAAGGAAGTCTTCGGAGATGTCGATACGGATCAGGATGGATTCGCGTCGCTTTCCGAAGTGAACACGTGGTTATCGACCCGGCCTGCTTCAAATGCGTCACCGAAGAATCAACCGCCGCAAGCGCGACAGGATAGAGCTCAGTTGCCAGACGACGTCGAAAAACGCTCGGTAACCATTTGGAGCGATGGGACGCGAATGGCGGGAGATTTGTATCTTCCGAAGAATCGAGATGCAAAGGATAAGTTTCCAGCCATCGTTCTGTGTGCTGGAACCGGCGGAACAAAAGGTGGTACGCAAGCGCGCGTGGCTCCGATTTTTGCTGCTAACGGCTTCGTCGTGCTCGCCTTCGACTATCGCGGCTGGGGTGAGAGTGAAAGCCAACTCATGGCCGTCGAAGCGCAGCCGAAACCTGATGCCAACAACGAGATGAGCATCAAGGTCAAGGCACTCAGGTGGCAGATGAACTACACCGATCAAACCGAAGACGTTCGAGCTGCTATCAGTTTTCTGGCGGGGGAACCAAATGTCGATAAGGACAAGATAGGCCTATGGGGTAGCAGTTATGGCGGTGGGTTGGTCACTACGATGGCTGCTCTTGACCCACGAGTGAAGTGCGTCGCAGCACAAGTGCCTGGCATGGGCGGGCGTTCTCCGAAAGCAGTGTCAGCGGCGCTAGACCTAGCGACGAAACAGGCCCGTGGAGAAATCGAGCCCGTCCCCATCGAAACTGGCAAGATGACGGGCAAGATGGAACGCTACTCGAACATGCGAGTGAATCCAGCGAAGAGCGTTGGCTTCAACGCCGTTGAATCAGCCCCGCAGATCAAGTCGCCGATCATCTTCATCGTTGCAGAGAACGAAGAGCTGAGTAACAACGACACCGTCGAAGCGGTCCACAAAGGACTTGTTGAGCGTGGTGTTCCATCAGCTTATCACGTGATCAAAGGGATCACGCATTATGGAATCTATCGCGAAGGCTTTGATGAAGCGACTAAGCTAGAAGTTGCCTTTTTCCAGAAGCACTTGCAAGGTAAATCAGAAGTTGATTCGGCCTCCGGAAATTCTGCTGCCGAGAAACCCTTGCTGGGGTCCCAGAAAGTTGACTCCCCCGATCAGAACAAACCCGATCAGAACAAACCCGATCAGAACAAACCCGATCAGAACAAACCCGCCGCAAACGGTCCAGCGCGCGGCGTTGGCCCCGAAGCTGCATTTCGATTTCTCGATGCTGATAAAAACGGCCAGTTAAGCGCGGCTGAACTCGGAAAACTCAAGCAGACAGTCGCTGCCTTCCGCAACAACCCTCAAGCGATCTCGCAACTCTTCGAGCGTCTTGATGCGAACGGTGATGGCACGTTGAGTCTAGAGGAATACAAGAAGATTGGTGAACTACAACCGCGTCGTGCCACACAGAATCAAATCAAATCAATCGACAAGGCAGACACCGAAAAAGAAGATGAGAAAAAGGCCCCTGCTGAAGCCGACCAGGCCACAAAGCCGGTGAAGCTCAATGAGGCAGCGCAACTTGCCCACTTCGAGAAGAACATTCGCCCTGTTCTAGTTGCCCAATGTTATCAATGCCACTCCGCAGACAATAACAAAATCAAGGGAGGCTTAGCTCTCGATACACGTGATGCAACTCTTGCAGGAGGCGATTCAGGACAAGCCGTCGTACCTGGCGACGCGACCAAGAGTCTCTTGATTGCAGCCATCAAACATACCGATGGCTTAGAGATGCCGCCCAAGAAAAAACTGACTGACAAACAAATCAATGACTTTGTTCTTTGGATCGATTCCGGAGCGATCGACCCTCGCGAATCGAAAGGCGAGTCGCAGAGCCTTCCAACAAAAAGGACAAAGTCGACAGATCATTGGGCCTACAAACAACCTTCGCTCCCATTGATTCCCACGGTAGCTGATCAAAACTGGGCAACGACCGACATTGATCGATTCATCGCAATCGGGCATGAACAAAGCGGAGTCAAACGCAATGGTGACGCAGCGCCGGAAGTTCTCGTTCGTCGCTTGTACTTCGATCTCACAGGACTGCCACCAACGCCACAAGATGTTAAGACATTCGTCGAGCTTTGTTCCAAAGATCGACAACAAGCGATCCAGTCCACGGTCGATCAACTCCTCTCCTCCGAACGCTTCGGCGAACGCTGGGGACGACATTGGCTCGATGTCGCTCGGTTCGCCGAATCCAGTGGTAAAGAAACCAACTTCAGCTATCCGCATGCCTGGCGTTATCGCGATTATGTCATTGATAGTTTCAATCGCGACCTACCCTTTGACCAATTCATACGCGAGCAACTTGCTGGCGACCTGCTACCAGTTAACGATGACCAGCGCCGCGCAGAATTAATGGTTGCTACAGGCTTCTTGGCGTTGGGTTCGAAATCACATATCGAGCGGAACAAGAAGCAATTTGAAATGGACGTTGTGGATGAGCAGATTGATACCGTAACGCAGGCTTTCATGGGTGTCACCGTTGCATGTGCTCGCTGCCACGATCACAAGTTCGATCCCATCCCACAATCCGACTACTACGCACTGGCAGGAATTTTTCGGAGCACGGAGACGCTCTATGGAACCATTCCGGTCATTCAAAACAACAATCCCAGCCAATTGGTTTCGCTCCCCGCAGGTGCTGACGTAACGATCAATGCCGATCGGCTTACAGACACCGCGCGACAAAGCCTAGAGAAGCAAGTCACTGAGTTACGTCAAAAGCGTCTGGAGTTAACTCGCAAGAAGCAATTCGCTTCCTCGGAGTTCGTCCAGTCGGGAATTCTGTTGGCAACTTTGGAAGCAAAGCTAAAGGCTTACGAAGCGGATGGTACGCCCAAGAAGTTGGCAATGGGCGTGCGAGATCGTTCGAAGGCTCGTGATTCAGAACTGTTCGTTCGCGGCGAAGTCGACAAGCCAGGCGAAGTGGTGCCCAGAGGCTTCGTGAGTGTCTTGTGCAGCACGCAACCTACGCTTCCCAGCGAATCGAGTGGCCGGCTTGAGTTAGCGGACTGGATCGCCTCCACAGACAACCCGCTGACAGCGCGAGTCATGGTGAATCGCGTGTGGCAACATCTTTTTGGACGAGGTCTCGTCGATACACCAGACAACTTCGGAGTATCAGGAAGCAATCCTTCGCATCCGGAGTTGCTGGACTACTTGGCGTTAACGTTCATTGAACAAGACAAGTGGTCGGTGAAGAGTTTGATTCGTCGTATCGTTTCGAGTCGAGTCTATCAACTTGATTCGGCTACCAACCCAGAGAACTTTGCCGTTGATCCTGACAACAAACTCCTGTGGCGAGTTCCTCCGCGAAGATTGGATGCGGAAGAGATCCGCGATGCTATGCTCTTGGTATCAGGCATTTTGGAACCCGAGCGACCGATCGGGTCGGTGGTTGCAACGGGAGGCGAAGGCTACACCGGTGGTATCGAGAGATTCGGACTCTTGTCCGAAAGCAAGTTCAAGTGTCGGTCGGTTTACTTACCAGTCATTCGAGGTCGCGCATTTGAATCCATGGACGTCTTTGATGGCGTTGATGGCAGCATGGTGGTTGGTAAACGAGACCAGACAACGGTGCCAACGCAGTCACTCTATTTGCTCAACAGTCCCTATGTAATGGACCTCGCGATCAGTGCTGCTAAACGTGTGACGGGGGAAGAGCGTTTACCGAAAGATCGAGTGCGCTGGATCTACGCGGTCATGCTCGGCCGCGAGCCGTTGGCACAGGAGGTCGAATCGGCGCTAGCGTTCATTGACAAGGTAAAAGCTCAGTCAGCTCCCACGGGACGGCTTGTGGCGCGTTTGCGTAGCCCAAATGCGGAACAAGCGGCCTGGGCAGCGTATTGCCAAAGCGTTTGGGCCAGTGGCGAATTCTTGGTGCGGAAGTAAGGAATCATTCGATGTCATCATTTCCACAAGCCTTCACGTCAAGGCGATCATTTTTACGCAGCGTGAGTTATGGATTTGGCGCGGTCGCATTCACTGCGATGCAGCGAAGTCAAGCGATAGCTGCAGATGCCAGTTCGCTGACTCCGAAGAATCCACACTTCGAACCACGTGCGAAGAGAGTACTCATGTTATGCATGGAAGGCGGTCCCTCCCATGTCGATACGTTCGATTACAAACCGCTGCTTGCTCAGCGCGATGGAAAACCGATTGGAAAAGGCAAAGTTCCCAATGGACGGCTAATGAAGTCTCCTTGGAACTTCGAGCAAAGCGGAGAAAGCGGTCTATGGATTTCTGATCTCTATCGTGAGTTGCGTTCACACGCTGACAAGCTCTGTTTAATCAACAGTATGCAGTGCGATATCCCCGCGCATCCGCCAGCGTTTGTGCAGATGCATACTGGGATTTCGACTTCGCCTCGGCCATCGATGGGGGCTTGGGTGCTCTACGGTCTGGGAACGGAGAATCAGAATCTTCCTGGTTTCATCACGATCAGCCCTCCACCTGGTGTCGGCGGTTCGGTGAACTACGGAAGTGCATTCCTACCCGCTTCGTTTCAAGCCACCCGAATTGGTTCAAACAAGCAACCAATTGCCAAGGCTCAAGTTGCCAATCTAAAGAGCCCTCGCCCATCCACACTGCAACAGGAGCAACTGCAACTGATTCGCTCCATGAATCATTCCGCTCAACAGCGTGACCCAGAGAATCCATTTCTCGATGGTCTGATGGAAGCGCATGAACTTGCTTACCGCATGCAAGGTGAATTGCCTGAGGTGATCGACTTGGCGAAGGAATCTTCGAATACAAACTCGCTCTATGGGATCGATCGACCCGAGACAGCCGACTTCGGTAGGCAGTGCCTAATGGCCCGTCGCTTGTTGGAAGCTGGAGTCCGATTCGTCGAGGTTTGTCATGGCGGCTGGGATCAACATCGCAACCTTAAAGAGGATCACGCGAAGCATGCAGGTGCAACCGACAAACCGATCGCGGGACTGCTCGCTGATCTGGAATCTCACGGCCTGCTGAAAGACACCTTAGTCCTATGGGGTGGGGAGTTTGGCAGAACTCCTTACGCGCAAATTGATGACGGTCGAGACCACAACCATACCGGCTTTACGACTTGGATGGCGGGAGGTGGCGTGAAAGGTGGCATGCGATACGGAGCTACGGATGAATTTGGTTACGAAGCGGTCGACAACAAAATGCACATCCATGATTGGCATGCAACCATTCTGCACTTACTCGGACTTGATCATGAGCAACTGACCTTTCCGTACGCAGGGCGCGATATGCGTCTTACCGACGTGAAAGGTAATGTTCACGAGGGAATCATTAGTTAACACGGGCAGTCAGCTTAACGCATAGAGATTGATAGAAGGATGAAGAGGGAACTATGTTCAGCAAGAGAATAGTCATTTTCAGTTTGAGCGGATTGCTCGCAGTATTCGTTGGGCTTGCTGTCGCTAAGCGAGTTTACGCACAGCAGGAGATCGAGAAGCGATTCGAGCAACTCGATGGAAACAGCGATGGAAAAGTCACGCCGGATGAGTTGCGTCAGCCGGCTATTTTCAAAGCCCTCGACATGGATGGAAACGGCGAGATCACAAAAGAAGAAGCCACTAGAGCTGCCTTGCGCGGTCGCTTGAAGAATGCAATTGGTGGAGCCATGGGAAGGAACAACTCGAACGACGAGGTTGTTCCAGCCGAGCCAGCTAAGTCACTTGAAGCTCCGGTTCGCCAAGGACCGAAGCTGATCACTCCCGGGGAGCACGGCATCGGTCGCTTCGTCCCAGACTTCGAATTTGCGGATCTTGAGGAGGTAACGAAGAAGCTACACGGCGACTCGAAAAGCGAACTGACCGTCATCGCGTTTACCAGCACGAGCTGCCCGCTGAGCAAGAAGTACTTACCAACGCTTGTCGACATTCAGCGGGACTTCGCGTCACGGGGCGTCCGGTTCATTTTGGTCAACTGCGTTGCAACGGATAAGTTGGACGAGATGAAAGCTGCGGCCTCACGTTTTCCATCGAATGTGGAATACACATTCGATAAAGACTCACGATTCGCAGCGGATTTAATGGCAACCAGTACGACGGACGTCTTCGTACTCGATCGCTCGCATACGCTTGTTTATCACGGTGCGATCGATGACCAATACGGATTCGGTTATTCCATTGATGCGTCGCGGTATACCTATCTCCGCGACGCGTTAGAAGCCTCGTTGGATCAACGTGCCGTTCTTGTCTCTGCGACTGCAGCCCCGGGCTGTTTGCTAGAACAGAAGCCAGAATCGAAGTCATTGTCCGATGTGACATATCACAACCAGATTTCTCGACTTCTGCAAAGGCACTGTGTTGAGTGCCATCGTGAAGGTGGTGTTGGGCCCTTTGCTCTCGATACTTACGACGATGCCGTAGCTCATGCGCCGATGATTCGAGAAGTCGTCGATCGAGGCATCATGCCACCTTGGTTCGCAGTAACCGACAAGAGTCATTCGACTTCACCCTGGATCAATGATCGTTCGCTTTCGGCATCCGAGAAGGAGCAACTATTCGCTTGGATCGATAACAAAACTCCAGCAGGCGATCCCAAACAGTCCCCAGCACCGAGAAGCTTCGCTGATGGCTGGCTGATAGGAAAGCCGGATGCAGTGTTCCAATTTGCCAAGCCAGTAAAGGTCAAAGCGACGGGTACGATGCCCTATCAGAATGTTGTCGTGGATACCCATTTGGAGAAAGATCAATGGGTTCAAGCGATCGAGGTTCGACCTGGGAACCCTGGTGTCGTTCACCACGTCTTGGTCTTCATCCAGGCCGCAGAAGAGGAAGACGGACCTCGAGATGACGCAGCCGACGAGCGCTCTGGCTATTGGGGCATCTATGTCCCTGGTAACAGCACACTCGTTTACCCTGAGGGTTATGCGAAGCGGATTCCGAAAGGTGCTCGGTTGCGTTTTCAGATGCACTACACCCCGAACGGAGCCGCTACCGAGGATAGCACTCGCATCGGATTGGTCTTTGCCAAAGAGGAACCAAAACATGAGGTGCGTGTCGCCGGTGTTGTGAATGCTGGGTTCCGGATTCCACCTGGGGCTGACAACCATCAAGTCGTGGCTAGCATTAAGAGCGTACCGACCGACATTCAAATTCTTGCGTTCTTGCCTCACATGCACTTACGTGGTAAAGCGGCTCGATACGATCTCATCTCGGGCGGCGAGACGCGCACGATGCTCGATATCCCACGCTATGACTTTAATTGGCAGTTGCTCTATCGCTATGCCGAACCGGTGCTTGTCAAAGCCGGTGACACGCTGCGATTCACTGCTTGGTACGACAACAGCAGTGGCAACCCCGCCAACCCTGATCCGAACAAGGAAGTGAAATGGGGCCCGCAGACTCAAGACGAGATGCACCTCGGCTATGTGGAATACATCGTGCCCGGTTCCAAGCCTGGCGATCCAAACCCGCTATCGCCACGAGGTCGCGCACGCGGAGCTGTTCGAAACTTCTTCGGTGGTTCAGGTTCGCCTGAACCGAATGTTGGCGACGCGTTATTTCAACAACTTGACGCAGACGGAAACGGCAAGGTGTCACGCGATGAAGTCAAGGCGAAGTACAGCAACAACCCAGCGGCATCGACCACTATCTTCGATCGACTCGACACCGATAAGGACGGTCAATTGAACCAGCAAGAGCTTCGTAAGCTCTCCGAGATCATCGGACGGTAATCGAGTCGGGCGAAAAGATATTAGGGCAGAAAAATGAAATACAGCATCAGGAGTCAAGCATGAACCGATTGTTATCAAACTTATTCATCTTTTTGCCCACCCATCTTTTTGCCCTATCTCTCGTCGGCTTTGCGACTGCCGCTGACAAACCCAACATTATCATCTTTCTGGCTGACGACTTGGGTTATGCCGACATTGGCGTCAACGGCTGCAAGGACATTCCTACGCCTCATGTAGATGCCATCGCGAAAGGTGGTGTGCGATTCACGGATGGCTACGCGGCGCATCCCGTCTGCTCGCCATCGCGAGCCGCTTTGATGAGCGGTATGTATCAGCATAGATTCGGTTTTGAGCATAATTCGGGACCAGAGCGGTTCGCATCTCCCGACTTCGGTATGCCTCGCGATGTTCCCTCATTGGCGGAGAAACTAAAGGCACAAGGATATGCAACTGGCATGGTGGGCAAGTGGCATATTGGATTCAAGGAAGGGCTGCGACCTCATGAACGAGGGTTTGATTTTCACTATGGGTTCATGAGTGGAGCGCGGAGTTATTACTCCGACGACCCACGCGAACTTGATCCCATTCTCCGCAACGGCGTGCCGGTAAAAGACGAGAGAGAATACCTCACCGATGCCTTTGCACGCGAGTCGGTCGACTTCATTGTGCGAAGCAAAGACGAGCCCTGGTTTCTCTACTTGGCGTTCAATGCTGTTCATTCACCAATGGAAGCAACCGAGAAGTACGAATCGCGATTCCCGAATATCACGGACAAAAAGCGCAAGACCTACGCCGGTATGCTGAGCGCACTCGATGATGCTGTCGGTCGCGTAATGACCAAAGTACGCGAACTAGGCGAAGAAGAGAACACGCTGATCTTTTTTTATAGCGACAACGGTGGCCCAACCGCTGAGACCAGTTCACGGAATGATCCGTTGCGGGGATTCAAGGGGCAGATGTTCGAAGGAGGCATCCGAGTTCCGTTTGTGATGCAATGGAAGGGCAAAGTTGCTGCCGGTCAAACTTATCGTGAGCCGGTTATGGGTTTCGACTGCCATGCGACTGCTTTGGCCGCAGCTGGGGTCGAGATCACCAGCGATAAGCCGATCGATGGCGTAAACCTACTCCCATTTGTCACAGGCGAATCCAAGGGGCAACCGCATGAAAAACTCTTCTGGCGGGCTGGCCGAAATCATGCTGTCAGGATGGGCGATTGGAAGCTGGTGACAGTCGCTCAGCAAGGCGGCTCGATGCTCTTCAATCTGCGCGAGGACATCGGCGAACAAAAGAATCTTGCAGCGAGTCAACCTGACAAGCTACGTGAACTGCAATCTGCCTTTGCTGAATGGGAAAAGGGAACTCAAAGAGCGAAGTGGGTTCGGCAGGATCAACGTAACGCTCAGGCAGGTGGCGAACTCAACTCTGATCCATCGAACGAAAATCCTCGTAGACGGCCTGCTGCTTCTCGAGTCGATGAAGCCTTCAAGACCGCCGACAAGAATAGCGATGGCAAGCTTTCTCGGGATGAGTATCCCCAACCAGGAGTCTTCAACGCTGTCGATACCGACAAGGATGGCTTTGCGACGCTCGAAGAAGTACGCACCTACTTCCGCAATCGGAATGAGAAGTAAGAAATGAAAACAACAATGCTCACACTATCAGCCGCTTTTGCTTTGGCATTCACCCTCCAGGCCCAGACGCAAACGAATGCTCAAATCGCAGCCGGTGGATCAGATCGCTTCAAACACTTCGACAAGAACGGAGATGGCAAACTGAGCCAGGAAGAGTTTCCGTATCCGTACTTCTACAAACAGCACGACAAGGATGGGGACGGCCTGCTTTCACTCGAGGAGGCGGCGCAAATCAAAGTTATCGGCAAAGCTGCTCCTGGTTTGCCAGAGACGACCACGACACCGACAACGCCACTCACCGTCTCCGATTTCACGCCACGCCCACATGGCGACGAAGCCACGAAGGCTGGACTTAAGACAGACGTGCTCGCCAAACTCGACATCGCCATGCAAAAGGCCGTGGCGAATAAGGAAGTATCCGGAGTTATCGGCCTCATCCATCACAACGGTGAGCGTGGTTACTTCGAGGCTTTTGGCTGGCAGGACATCGAGGCGCAGAAGCTGTTGCCGAAGGACGCGCTCTTCCGTCTCCAGAGCATGAGTAAACCCGTCGTTTCGGCGTGTGCCATGGCGCTCTACGATGCGGAACTGTTCACGCTCGACGAGCCGATCTCGAAGCACTGCCCCGAGTGGGCCGAGCCCAGGGTCTTGGAGAACGGCGAACTCGTGCCCGCTAAGTTGGCCATCACGCCGCGCATGTTGATGAGCCACAGCAGTGGCCTCTATTACGGCGACATCTCCGGTGGACTCCCGACAGCACCCGACCCCGCCAGCCGCACCAGCTTGAAGGCGCTTTCCGAATCACTCGCGAAGCAGCCGCTTAAGTTTCACCCCGGCACCGGCTGGCAATACGGACACAGCATCGACGTGCTCGGGCGATACATCGAGGCCGTCGCTGGCAAGCCGCTCGATGAAGTGATGCAGGAGCGCATCCTCGGCCCGCTGAAGATGACCAGCACCGACTTCTGGGTGCATCCCGAGAACGCCGCGCGCATCTGTCAGATCTACACGCAGCCGAAGCCCGGCGCGCTACAACGCGGACGTGACGCTGGCAAGCTCACGGAGAAGCCCACGCTGTTCATGGGCGGTCAGGGCCTGTGTAGCAGCACTGAGGACTACGAGCGATTCTGCCGCATGATGATGAATCGCGGCGAACTCGACGGCGTGCGCGTATTGAAGCCCGAAACAGTGGACCTCATGTTCCAAAATCATCTCAAACCTGAGCTCGGTCAGAAATACGGCCTCGGCGGCGTGGTTGATGGAGAAGGTCACTACGCTTGGGGCGGCGCGAACGGCACCCAGTTCTGGCTCGATCAAACCAACAAGTTCTTTGGTGTCTTCATGGTGCAGACACAGCGCTATCGCGCCCCGACCTTCCCCGCCTTCAAACGCCTCGCGGACGAATCCGCGGGCATCGCCAGCAAAGGCGGCATGGCCGGACTCGGTCAGGGCGGCGGAGGCGGGACGAGCAGTCTCTTCAAGCAGCGTGACAGAAACAACGACGGGAAACTCGGCCCCGAAGAAATCCCCACCGCGCTCTTTGACCGGCTCGATGCGGACAAGGATGGCTTCGTTGATGTTGAGGAATTGAAGGCGCTTCGTAAGCCGAATTGAGGATCCACTAAGCATGTCGCACATGATACAGTTTTCAACTTTTTGGCTGATTCTACTTTGCACTTTTAGCGGCGCAACCATCTTTGCCCAGTCGACCGCCGCGCCCGATCGCTTCAAACAGCTCGACAAGAACAGCGACGGGACTTTGAGTCGTGACGAGGTCACGGATACCGCCGCGTTTGCTGCTGCAGACGCGGACAAAGACAATCGTGTGACAGTCGAAGAGTATCGCCGCTATGTCGCGAACCGTACGAAAACCAAAGCACCCGCCACAGTGACGCCTGATGATTCAACAACGTCGTCGGCTCCAATGCCTGTTGATGGTAAACCCGTCCTTAAAACCCTTTCCGATTCCGATGCGGTTCGCGATGCTGCGGGGACCGGACAATTGTTCGAGTGCGTGCATGTACCGAGCATCACCGATTTTCGTGAAGGGATGAATGGCTTCGCACTTGTCGATTTGAATTGCGACGGCCAAGTTGACTTGGTTGCTACGTATTCGCCACCCGCGGGTCATGTCCAGTCGCGGCTAGTGGTGCTAATCAATGAAGGCGGGTTCCGCTTCAAGAAGCACGTCATCACCATCCAGGGCAGCAAGCTCGCGATGGACGACTTTGGGCCGGCCGCACAAATTCCAAACCTCGCCGACTTCAACGGCGACGGTTTTCTAGACATCCTGATCAGTCGCAGCTCCACGACGGCTGGGGGACGGAACCGGCTAGGCGTCGAGCCGCTAGGTATCACCTTTCTGCTAAGCGATGGCGGTTGGGATCGATTTGTCGATGTCTCAGAACGGATGGGGGCTCGCAACGAGTTGGCCTACAACCGCCAGATCAGCATCGGCGATGTCAACGGTGACGGTTGGCTCGATTTCGCTGTCGGCTGCGATAACATCAAGAACGCGATCGGCGGCGTGCCGCACAGTCGACTGTACATATTCAAGCCAAACGGACCGAACTTCCTTGATGGGACGTTTGAAGACATTGGCGGAACAGATCTCGTACCCGACTTTGGCGGCTTCTACCATGACTCCGCAAAAGACAAGGCTGGGCCCGGTATCAGTCTGCGAGATCTCGACAATGACGGAGACCTAGACCTCGTGCAAAGCTTCCACGTGGATGTCCGCCAACCACTGGTGCCTTACTGGCCCGGCGAATATCGCCAAGGCGTGATGTGCTGGAAGAATCTGCTGCGAGAAACCGGCAAGCTACGTTTTGATAAGATCACCAACAACGGTCTGCACTGCGAGGCACGACTGAAATACAACCGCGAGAAAGAATACTTCGAACCTGCCAGCGAGGCTCGCGCGCCCGGGCTGCCGTACCTGTCAATCGCCGACGTAAATGGAGATGGCTTGCAGGATATTCTCGGTGTCGGTCCGGACTCTGACTATTGGGCTCCTCGCGTCGAGCACATCACGGGGCGCTTTTGGCGCAACCTCGGTGGGTTCCGTTTTGAAGATCGTACTACGCCAACCGGCTTCGCCTCCTTGAACTTCGGCAACGGTCAGTGGATGGAGTTCTTTCAAGAACCGAAGCCTGCTCGTTGGGCAACGTGGCGACCTGTAGCGAAATACGAAAGCCAGCCAGGGTTCACTCCCAAGCATCCTTCGACGCACAAACCCTACTTTGCTGACTCCGTGTTCGGCGACTTCAACAACGACGGCGCACTCGATGTCGTAGTAATGAATCGCTCGGAGAGTGCCGACGCCCGTTCCATGCTCTACATGGGGAAAGGCGACGGAACATTCGAAATTCAGCCAACCACCTTCAGCGGGCTCGATAGCAGCGGCATTTGTGCTGAAGCCTCCGATCTTAACGGGGACGGACTGCTTGACCTTCTTTTCGCCGCCGATCCCGACAATAGCGCAGGCGTGGGCCAGAAACCCGCCCCGGAACGCTACGAAAGCAAGGTCTACTGGAATACCGGCGAGTATGGCAGCAAAGAAAGCCACTGGCTGCACCTAACGTTTACAGGTCTCAAAGACGCTGAACTCATTGGAGCACGGATCGAACTCACCGCCGACGGTAAGAGGCAGTATCGATGGATTCATAGCAACCACAGTTATAAGAGCGGAGGTCAACTCGATGCGCACTTCGGCCTCGGCAAAGCGACTAGTTCTGAGGTGAAAGTGGTTTTGCTTGATGGTAGGTCCAAGACTTTTGCCGTTGCTGAAGTAGACAGGACACTTCCGCTTGAGGTAACAACGAAATGACACCGTCGATTCGCCTCTTCATTGCTCTTATTTTATTCGCACTCGGAGCGATACTCTGCGGCCAAAACTTTGCCCAGTCTGACGAGGCTAAACTCAGAGCCGGTGAGTACACGCGGACGTTGCGAGTGGGCGATCTGGAGAGACGGTACCGCATCTACATCCCGGCGAAATACATCGCGACGAAACCCACGCCAGTTGTCGTGGTGTTTCATGGTGGGGGCGGAAATCCTGAGAGCATGATCCGGCTGACCGGAATGAACGCGAAAGCTGACGAGTCAGGCTTCATTGTTGTTTATCCGTTTGGTACCGGCAAATTGGCGAATTCCCTGCTGACTTTCAATGGCGGTGATCGCCTTCGTTCCACATAACGTGATTTCAGTCGACATCTTGCCAAGCTATCCGATGACGATTGCCGTCATGGCCAAAGACAATTTCGATCAAAAAACGGGTATGGAGTACGCCAATACGAACATCGGCGATGGCGGCTTTATCTTGAAGTTTAGCGATGGCACGCTTACGAGCGGCGATTGGAAAGCCAAGAAGATCTCATGGGGACCAATAGATCGCGATACGAAGACTCCACGCATCGAAAGCGTAGAAGTACCGAACAACTGGTATGCAGTGGACTTTGATGACAGTGAGTGGGGCAAAGCCAAAGAATACGCCGAAGAGCAAGTAGGTCCGAAGCAACCTTACTTTGACAGCGACTTTAAAGGTGCCAAGTTCATTTGGACTGACGACATCGCACTCGACAATGTGGTTCTATTTCGGCATGTCGTGAAGTCTCCGCCAGATGGGAAGCAGCGAGTTGATTTTCGAAATCTCAACAATGTCATTCCTGAGAATCCACCTCGGGGGCAAGGTCGGCAAGAAGGGCAACGCAGAAATAACGGAGCAAAACGATGATACAACGTTTCGATTTATATTTGATCACATTGCTCAGCTTGCTGTGCTTGAGTGCTTCGTCTGTTCGAGCCGCTGACCAACCCAACTTCATCTTCATGCTATCCGATGACCAAGGCTGGAACGGCCTGTCGGTCCCAATGCATCCTGACGTAGCGGGCTCAAAAGGCGATATCTTTCACACTCCGAATCTGGAAAAGCTTGCGGCGCAAGGCATGCGATTCTCGTCAGCTTATGCGCCTGCCTCGGTTTGCTCACCAACGCGGATCAGTATTCAGACAGGCAAAAGCCCTGCGCAGCTTCACTGGACCAAAGCGGCACCCCCGGTCCCGGGGTGCAAACTGATCGAGCCTCGTTTGATCAAGGACTTGAGTAAAGACGAAGTGACCATCGGCGAACTCTTGAAGCGAGCAGGTTACGCTACCGCTCACTACGGCAAGTGGCACATCTCCGGCGGAGGCCCTGGCGCTCATGGATACGACGAACACGACGGCGACACTGGAAACGAAAACGCTTTCAAGTTTACGGACCCCAATCCGGTTGACATCTTCGGTATGGCTGAGCGTGCGGCCAAGTTCATGGAAAAGAGCAAACGAGAGAACAAGCCCTTCTACATTCAGCTTTCATGGAATGCCCTTCATGCAGCGGAACTAGCCAACAAAGCCACGTTGGCCAAGTACGAAAAGCTCGCGACGAATAATTCAAAGCAGGCGGCCACGGCAGCCATCACAGAAGATCTCGACTCAGGAGTTGGCAAAGTACTGAAGGCTGTCGAACAATTGGGGCTGAGCGAGAACACCTACATCATTTACATGTCTGACAACGGTTCTGGCGGTGGTGGGCGTCGTGGTGGACTAAGCGGTGGCAAAGGTTCCGTTTGGGAAGGCGGTAAGCGTCTTTGATACGCTGTCTGTTCGGTAGCCGAACGGAACGCGTCCGGCAACGCGTTTGCCTTGACGTTTCAGTGCAGCTCTTGCATCAGACAATCGCTCGCGGGTCATTTCGATCTCAAACTCGCTCGCTGCAGCCACAATGTTCGTCATCAATCGACTAGCGGCAGCTCCACCGAATCTTGGGTCCGTAACGACCAACAATTCCACATCATTGCGGTTGAATCGTTCGAGCAGCTCTTGCAGATGAAATAGTCGCCGTGTCAGTCGATCGATACTGTAGACGATCAAGCGTTTCACTTCTCCTGCGTCAATCGCAGCCAGCAAACGCGTCAATTGCGGGCGATCCAACGACTCGCTCGACTCACCTTCGTCCGAGTAAGCGTCGCGAACTTTGTAGCTGAGCTCGCTTGCCAAATCCCAGCAGATCCGAACCTGCGCATCGCATGATGAATAGCTAGTGCGGCTCGTGCGAGACTGTCTCGCATAAATTGCAGTATCCGGTTCTAACTGTGGCATGACATCGATGAGAAACGGGAGCCTTCAGTGATTCAACTGAGAACTTTGCTTGGAGCTAGACTATTGAGGGTCCCACGGGCCGCCTGCGTTCCAATGGGCTATGAATCCCCGCCTAGCTGCGAGGGCCTGAACAACCGGTGACAAGAAGACGCGGATTTCGCTCACTATATCCAAAAACGCATTAGCAGTACCCGTCAGCTTGGACTTGCGAATAAAGGCTGTCCACTGAATTTGCTTGCCTGCATCTGCAATGAACGCAAGGGAAAAAACAAATGGCTCTGCATCGAGTTCGGTGTTTCGATTGGCAAAGGTCTTCTGAATCGCATGACCTAGGACTTCCCCATCGAAGTCAAACTGACGTGCCAGAACGTAGATGTCAAAAAAGTCCTTCATGCGACTGTTGAGTTGGCCGAGTTTGACCATCGCTTCAAACTTCTCAGCGATCACCGTCTCTTTCGGATAGCCTTTAAGACGTGGCGTTTCAAAATCGAACATGGTTGGATAATCAATGATCGTCGCTGTTGGGTAGATCACATCGCCAAAGCCAATATCGATCTGCATGGGCAAACGCGCATTTTGAATCATCGCCACAAATGTTACTCGGACTCCCAAGTACTCGGCATTCTCTTTGATGATCTCTCCGTGAACCGAATCGCTGAGAAACTCTACGCCATCGGATTCGACAGGTTGTCGACATACATCTTTGATCATATCCGACATAGCATCTACGGAATTCTCTGCGCGAGCCAACAGATCGATGTCTCGAGTCGCTCTCGCCTGAGGAGTTCCCCATACCGTAAACATCAGCGCGCCCTTGAGCACAAACCGATCTGCATATTCGGATTGCGAAAGCCGAAACAAGAATCGCTCCATGACGAAGTACTGCATCAACTCTTGAAGCGGCCGTCCCGATTGTCTTGCAAGGTTTTCTAGTCGTCCGCGTACCGACGCCGGAATGTCGCGCGTCATAGTAGCGCCTCGAGATAAGGTCGCATCGTCTTGGCAACCCTAAGCAACGTAGCGTACTCCATGATCAGATCGATTTTCAGTTTGCCATGCGTCATGTAGAACTTGATTGCTTCAATGGCGACATCCATCCCCACCTCATTGCGCCGACAGAAGCAATCGACCAGAGTCTTTTCGCGGGAATAAACGGAAACAGTCGTGCCATCAATCACGTGTTTTTCGACGCCCGTTTTGAATGGTACGTCGGTCAGGCGCGAGACACGAATGGGCGGAAAACTAAGCCTAGGCGGTTCGCAGTTTCGAGGAATCGCGATCCATACCTCATGTGGAATCTGCGTAGTCAGTTGGTGAAAGGAAAGTGCTGACACTAGGTAAATCACTGCCTGCGGAACTTTCGCAGCAACGGTCACTAGATCGGATTGGCTGAGGGAAGGCATATCTGCTAGCCGGTAGAGGCCTCGTGCGAGTTGCTCTACTTGTCCGGAGTCTCGCATTGCATACAGCGTGTTACGAGTGATGCCACTGCGAACGATGTCGGCCATCCGCATGATTCCGCCATTCTGACGAAACAGCTCGGTAGCGCGCGTTGAAGCACTTACCGTGTTAGGTTGAAGCATGGTACAAGATACCTCCTGCAATAGATTTGTGGAGGCAAATTGTACCCTACTGCTCGGTAAAAGTCAAAGTTTAACAGTTAATGAAACGCTAGGCCTCCCAACTTCAATGTGGGATCAGTTACCACTTGCGTCACACAAGGGAGGCAAAAAGTCCTTTGTGAGATTGAGCCATTACCTTAAGGTCATAGATGAGCCGGCCCAAATTTCAACTTTGACGAGTGGTAGCGAACGAAATCCTACCCACAGGTAAACGAAAAGGCTGGTGCTGTAATGGCTCCAGCCTTTCTTCGTTTATCCCCAGTCTTTTCGTTGATCTGTCGCTTTTCCCTTGCAGCGAATTCGGCTCTCTCCGACTCTCTCTACCTCATAACTTGGCGAACGCCTAAAAACCCGATTTCGACCAGAAAGCGTCAAACTGGTCCAAAAGTCTCTCGGATCTCTGTTTTAGCGACCCTGAGGTTATAAGGAAAAGTCTCTAAAAGCTCATAACAAGAGGGTAGAGAAATAGATAACGGATTGGAATGCGCCAGTATTTGCAGAAATCGCCCCCTTAGTCGAAAAAAGCTCATGACCTGGAGGTAGGCATTTCAAATCCGTCTCGTGAGGTTTGACGGTTGGTGGCGAACGAATTCCAGTGGGTTTTGGGAAAGTGAGATTAGGGTGCGCATTGGCGGCGTTAGCAGGCGAATGCTTGGTGAGTCAAACATAGAGATTGCGTCGCGTTAGCGCTTCGCTCGCCTTGGCTTTCTCTTTTTCCTGCTCGGCGATATGCTCCGCTCCGATCGCATTCTCCTTGGCCTTGCTTTCACTCAGCGTCAATTGCTCTTGCTTAACACGCAGTGCAGCTTCGCGGACATAGGACACAGCAGAAATGAGAGTGACACTCGCGAGGAGTAAAATGACGAGCGATGCGAGCGATGCAACACTCGGATTGCGTTGACACCATCGCCATGCCTTAGCGACGCGACTGATTGGCCGAGCTACGATGGGCCGACCTTCGACAAATCGCTGTAGCTCTTCTGCCAATAACTTTGCCGACCCATATCGTCGAGGGAGCGATTTTTCTAAACACTTGAGGATAATCGTTTCGAGATCACGTGGGATGACTGAGTTCAGTAGACGCGGCGCGACCGGTTCCTTTTCGACCACTTGTCGCAGCGTGTCGATGCTGCTTGCAGCTTGGAAAGGTGGTCGGCCTGTTGTCAGCGAGTAAAGGATAGCACCCAATGCATACACGTCGGATGCGGGACCGATGGCGTTAATATGGCCTGCCGCTTGCTCCGGTGGCATGTAGCTCGGTGTTCCCAACACTTGCCCAGAAACAGTCAAGCCGCTCTGGTCGGTCAATTGTTTGGCGAGCCCGAAATCGGTAATGCGTGGCCGGCCTTGAGGGTCGAGTAGAATATTCGACGGTTTCAGATCGCGATGAATTACCCCTTGCTCATGCGCATATTGCACCGCCTGAGCGACCTCCAGCATCATGCGGGCCGATGGGATTGGTTCGAGTGGCCCGCCGTCGAGTTTGGATGCGAGGCTGGAGCCCTCCACATAGACCATGGAGAAGAAATGTTTCCCCTCGAATTCGCCGACTTCAAACATCGGGACAATGCCAGGATGGTCCAGCAAAGCAGCCGCTTTGGCTTCAGAATAGAACCGGTCAACCGCCTCCTTCGAAGCAAATTCTCCGGAGAGGATCATTTTCAACGCAACAATGCGGTTGAGGCTGATTTGACGAGCTTTATAGACTATCCCCATTCCACCTTGGGCAATGATATTCAGTAATTCATAATCCCCGAAATACTTGACGATTTCCCGACTAACGGATTGGTTTGGCTGGCTGCCGCAATCAAGCGTTTGCAATTCAGCTGCGGGCGTTTTGTTAAAACGATGATTGTTGGGTGACGGGTCGGGGGAGGTTCGAAGCGATTCTTCCAAACGAGCAGCCGACAAGCCAGGAAACCGAGCCTGGTATTCAGCGATGATAATCGTTTCTCCTCGAAGGCGACGGATGTGTATTTCGAGCTCGAGGAGTTCGACAAGCAATGGCTGCTTGGTCGGTCCATCCACACGATCCAAAAAGGCTTCAATTTGTGGACGCTCTCCTGCAAAGTACATCTTTTCAAATGTATCGCAGATTGAGTCGATAAGCCGATCGCGCTGGATCGAGTCTTGGTCCACCGGCTGTTGTTCGTCGCTCATCAGGAATCAAGTTGGAGAGATGAAGTGATCATCGATTTTGTCAATTTAGTATGTTAATGCCTCAATCTAGCGATTGCCCGACAGAGTAACAACAAAAAGTTCGGTTTTGCGTCGTTATTCCCAACGAACTGGCGCCTGTGCGGTTTGATCTAATAAGGACTTAAATCAGAATTCGTGTCGGGGTGGACACCTGAACGGGCATTATTACTTTAGAAAGCGCGGCATTACTTCGGTCTCGATCCGTTTGGCTCGTGGATAGTAACCTTTACCTCGCAGGAATTCTGACTGTGGACACGTTTAAATACACCCGCATGGGGATAACGTTCGTATACATTGGACTGGTTTT
>Ga0247835_1000701_pt1 | contig 46401 bp, 47 predicted proteins | sample LaCtaG_3_FD_189912 | JGI IMG/M metagenome (GOLD analysis project Ga0247835, IMG submission 189912) | Freshwater microbial communities from meromictic Lake La Cruz, Castile-La Mancha, Spain - LaCruzMarch2015_13.5m | ecosystem: Environmental > Aquatic > Freshwater > Lake | place: Spain: Castile-La...
TAACTAGGCCGGGTTACTCGGCGGTTTGGTCGTCGTTTCCTTCACTCGGCATTTCTCGCGATGGATTCAGGTGACTCCAGTTTCCGCAGCTCGGCAACCGCACCTTCCATGAACTCGATGTCGTTCTGGAATGCTCGCTGGAACCTCGGAACATCCGTCTGGACGTGCGGCATGTAGGTCAGAGCCGTTGCTATCGCGGTGATCGCGTTGTAGATCACGGTCTTGTCGACATGCCAAATTTCCGGCCCGTACGTCATCTCGCTTGGCTTAGCTCGACGAGATCAACGATCCTCCACTGCGAGAAGTACTGGCCTTCCATGTTTCCAAATTTAACTTGCGTTCTCATGCTTTTCTTTCTCTTGTTAGCAGTCGCAGTTTCCGTTGTGTGTGCAGCCTGGTGCCCTCTCCGGTTCCTCGTAAACCCTCGCAGCAAAGCCCTGGAACACAGCAAAGCCCTCTACAAGCCTTTCTTGCAGCTCGTCTTCCGCGTCCTCGATGCTCAGTGATGCAAGGTCATCGACCTTCAAGCGGTGGATCGCCATATGGCCTTGAACGTCTACGCCCATCAGGATGCCCAACGCGTCGAACTCGATGGTCTTCTTGAACGGGACTGGTGAGAACTCGTTCAGCGATTCGGTGATCGCGGCCATGGTTGGCTCGCAGCTTATGGCTTTGGCCGTCAGTTCCATCAGCATCGGAACGTCGGCCTCGGAACCGCTTGGAAGCGTGTGTTTCGTTGGGCATGGGCAACAGTAGCCCGCTTCGTCTAGCGATGTGTGCAGTTTCCCGCATGCGTGACACTTTTGGCTCATTGCTTTTCTCCGGTGACTGGTTTTCGTGTCACTTCTCTGATCGAATGCCCGACTAGAGACCAGTGCCGGCCGACATACCCCCAGTACATCTGAAAAACAAGCGAAGTACCGGGCTTGTCGCAACGCCCGTGTACGGCGTGGTTGAACGCCGCGAGTGCTGTTACGCCACTCCGGCGATGGCTGCTGTAGATTGCATGTTGCTTTGATGGCATTGCCTGGTCGTTCCTGGTTTCCTGGTTCTCAACCTCCTCAAATGAGGAGGTTGGCGCGGCTGTCTCTACAATTAACTAGGCCGGGCACGCTGGCCATTTAGTTCGCGATCTTGAAAGAGTTCATGGTGACCTCGAACGATTCGGAAGGCCATATCATGTGGTGAGTTCTCAGCATTCTGACCGCGATGATAATAGCTCCCGCCGTGATTCTGGGGGCAACCGAGTCTACGTGGTTTTGGATTGCCTGAAATTCGACGTACTCTGTTCGCCGGTCGTCAAGGTAATCCATAACGATGTTCATGGCTTTGGTGACTTCTCTGACTTGGTTCAAGCGTCGCTTTGAGCTGATCTCGGAGCTTGCGTATCGATGATTCATTCATTGCCATGGTAATTGCTTTCGTCGTGGATTGATCCTGAATCGGAATGGTAAGCCAATCGGGCGTCACGATTCAACGACTTACCTGCTGTTTTTGATGTACCAGTCGTTCCACTTGCCTGAGCATTCCGGGACGTGCGAACCAAAGTTAGCCGTCGAATCTGGATGGCAGCACTTGCAGCAATAACCGTCCCCACCGAATGCCGGTCTGGTGCATGTCTCGTTCAAGCATTTACCTTCCTGCCCATACTTGCCGAGATTACTCACCGTCTGAGCGGATCTGTCGGCAGCCGCGGTCGCTTTCGTCATCCGCTTGTACGTCGGTTCGATCATCTCGAGTATCGCTGCTGCAACTCCGTCAATCTGATCCTTCGTCCCGCTTGGGAACGTTTCTCCCTCAGCCATGAACGAACCCTTCCACGGAGCATCGGACGGGACGTAGAACCTGCCCTCTCTAATGATCGACTGCAATGGGTATGCGCGAGTCTCCTTGTCTTTCCCAGGCTGGACTGCTCGCAACGAGAACTTAGCGAACATCTGCTCAAGGATCTGAGCGTACCTTTTCGAGTTGCTGTTTGGTTCTCGTTCGAAATACGACTCGAGCACCTGCCTGCCTTCATCATTCTCACTTCGCCATGCAAGCCAGTCTGCCTGACATGACGCGCGAATGAGATCCTCAACATCGCCTCCGTCCTTTTGCTCCCGAACCATATCCAGCAAGTAGAACCTTGACTCGATCGGATCGTCGCCAACTCGGCCAACTAACGGTCCAGCCGTCCAGCACTTCCCTCCGTCCTCTTCGGTCGTTCCTGCCAAATCCCAGAATCTGACAATCTGAACGAACTTCTTCGGGAACATCGATCTCGGGATCTCTTGTATCCTGGACATCTTGAAGAACGCGCCATTTCTCCTTGACGGTCTCTGCTGAAACTCGGCGGCAACGGACCACGTCCCGTTTTTCTGAGTCATACTCCGCTTGACGGACTTCACGACATCTGGCGGAGCCATTTCAGGTGCGATCAGCTCTCCCGGTTCTGTTCGCCATTCCCCACCATATCCAACGTCTGGCATAGCTCGGTCTGGTTCGTATTCCATCGGGAGCATTACTTGCTGCCAAGGGGAGTACCCATCCTCAACAATCAACTCCTTGCTGAATCGCTCTATGTGTCCAGACAAGTCGTCAACGTCTAAACGCTGATGTGAAACGATATGAGCCACGTCGCGTGTCATACCGCGTGTCGCAAGATCTTCGAAGTACCAAACCCGCTGAGCTTCTTTGACTTCGAAGTTCCTCACCTGATCTTTTGATATCGGATCGTCGATGATGATCAAGTCAGGGTGTTCACCCAGAGCCGGACCGCCTGGATAACTTGTCATCCGCCAGCCACCTGCTGTTGTTCGGTAGAACAACTTTTGATCTTCGCCCTTCTCGATCTGCAGCGTGTCGCCGAAGTGCTTCCGATACCAGTTCGACCGGATGATCATTCTAGCCTGAGTCGAGTCCTTAATCGCTCGCGGGATCGCATAACTGAAATACAGCAATCGACACGACGGCCAGAACGACCAAACCCACGGAGCATACACGACTGACGTGTAGTACGACTTTCCGACTGCGGGCGGCATATTGACCAACAGCCGCGTGATCCTACCTACTGGGTCGTCTTTCTTGGCGACCGCTTCCAGATGCCGACACAGGACATCGAAGTGCTTTCCGTGCTTATACCCAGGTCCGTTCACAGCTTCGAACGCATCCCGCCCGAAGTGAATGAGACTCTTCACATACAGCTCTCGCTGGATCTCGACACCAGCGTCGAAATCCGGATCTTCCATGAACGAGAGATCCACGCGTCATTCCTGCATCGCTTTATTCACAGCCTTCAAAGCCTCAAGCTGCTCGACCGTCAGCTTTGCCATCGCGGCCCGAATCTTCTCCTTCTTGTCGGTCACTTCCACTTGCAACGGTTTCTGAGCATCGCCCTGGATCTGCACCACGTTGCGCCCGTACTCTTTCGGATACCGACGCTCCAACCACCAAGCTGCCGCCTGCCAGTGCGACTGGGACGCAACCTGCACCGTCAAAAGGTTCCTGTCGATCGCATCCAACTCAGCTTTCTTTGTCCGCTGCCAAATTTCCCAGCACGCTACGTCGTATGGATCGGCGTCTTTAGCTGGTTCTTCGAGGTCGTTTGCCTCCAAGCTGGCTGCCACAGCCTTACCCTGCTGCCTGTACCTAGCGAATGATGTCTGAGGCAATCCAGCCGCTTCTGCGGCTTTGAACGACCCCATGCCGTGCTCTATGTAAGTGCACAGATTGTCCAGGATCACCTTTCTTTTAACTGGATCGGTAAGTCTTGTCGGTCTTCCTGCCGACCCTTCTGGTGGTTTCACTCTCGGGCTACTCAACTCCAATTTCCTCTACTACGGGGTCTTTTGATTCTGCCGCTTTCTGTTCTTCCTTTACCTGTGCGAGTCTTTCGAGCCCTCGCTGGATCAGGACTGACAGAGCCGTTCCACTCGCCTTTACGTTGTCCACCTGCTTTACCTGGCGGATAGCCTTGCTGAACATTTCGTAGCTGTCCAACTCTCCTACCCTAACCACACTTGACGCGGTTACCGGCAAGTTCTTTACCAACTCCAGCGCAGCATCATAGTCTGCGATATCTCCGGGTAGGAATGCAACCGTGAACGATTGGAATGATCCAGCGCGGAACGACAACGAGACCACGCTCACTGGCTGCAACCTATCTTGCAGACCTGAGTACAACTTCGCCTGAATCGATTTCAGAGCCTCGTACATCTTCTGTAGGACGATGTCGTCATCTTCTCCTTCGATCGCGTTATGCGAGAGCTGCTTGGCGCGTAGCTGGTCCATGTCGGCCACGTTGATAACCATCACAAGAATCCACCTGACGTTCGCCTTGATCGCTCCTTCTATGCGGTGGTGTCCTGATATGGTCCAGTACTTTCCAGGCGTGCTTGACGGGCATACCAAGGGTGTACTTTCAAGACGGCCATCCATCTTGATGTTCTCTACCAGCCTAGCCAGCATCTGTTGGTCCATGAACCGCGCGTTGACTTCCTGAGCCATGCAGTCATCCGGCCTGACAACGTCCAGCTTCGGAAGCCCCATCTTGTCAAACAACTCATTGAGCGTTACCAACTGCTCGCGGAGCTTTGCCTCTTCTTCACTGCTGAGCTGACTTTCGATCTGTTCTGACGTCTTTTCCATACTGCTTCCACCACGCCTTGTAGGCTTCTTGAAGTGTTTTCCAACGCAACTTCTCCCGTGTCACCCTGTACGTCAGAGTCCACTTGTGTCCTGACGGTCCGCCCGCTTTACGTTCCGTCAATTCAAACAATCCTCGGTACTTCATCGAAACCGGGTTGTCCGTGTACGCTTGGGTCACGTATGCCGTGTGCTCCCACATGAACTTTTGGTTGATGAAGTCCAAGAACTCTTCGTTCAGTATCGCGTGCAATACGAGCTTTCCGGTACAGATAGTCGAATACCACGTTGTATCCAGGCACTTCTACGACTTCCTCACAGCGGAAGAACGTTCGCGTCCCGCAGGCAGCGAGCTCGACTAAGTGCTGCGCCTTCAACTCTGGCGTGATGATCGTGTACGGGATAGCTGGCGCGTCGAAGCAACTGCACATTGCCGCGTACTCTTTTTCGTAGTCGCCGATGTAGTACGGAGGGTCGTAAAGAACGAAGTCGCCCTCACCTGCATCCTGGATCGTGATGCAGGCATCTTGAGCAGTGAACGAGAAGTTACCGAGACTTTCCTTGGCTTTCTTAATCTTTCCCAGGATTTCTACGAAGTACTTTTCAGCGTTCTCCGTCAAGTCCCTAGCCAGAGAAGCATAGTATGCAATGTGCTTGCGCTCTAGGTTCTTCGCTAACTCAGCCCACATGATCACAGTGGCAGCAACTTCAATCGGGCTCGACTTGCCTTTGAAGAACGGGTATGTCTCTAGGTACTCGTCCTTGAGTTTTATTCCAATATCCTTGGACGCGAGGCCGCAACCGATGGCAACCGAGTAAAGACTTACGTCTCCGCTTCGCACCTCGATTGTTTTATCGAGAGCACCACAGACGAATGACAGAACGAAGTTACCAGCACATGGCTCAAACACTCGTTTCGATTTAGTTCTTTGGAGTTCCGACGCTAGGTAATCACGAACAGGCGCTGGAGTAGTTCCAAAAAACATAGATCGTTCTCAAATTAAAAAGCGCTGAGATGGAATCGAATCACCTTTTCCTACCTGGACGGCAGGCACATCAAACGGCAATGTTTCCAGCGCGTGGTTGACCGTACGTGGTCCACCACTTCACTTTCTAACCTTTCAAGGTCTACTATCGCCCAGAATCTTGACTGATCCTGAATTTCCAGCTTGCTTACATACGTCTTCATCCGCTTGAGTCTCCAAGTCGCCCAACCGTAATTCAGCAGTCCTTGTGCTTCCAAGCTGATCTCTTCGCGTATTTGGTCTGGGTACGTCAGCAGTTTTGCCAACGGATCCGATTTGGATTTCCTTACTACCTTGGCCGGAATTGCAGGCTCAACGGACGCAATTTCTGGAACTATTGTATCTATCGACGCTCGCAATTTTGCGTACGCCTCATCTTTAGCGATCGCCAGCTTGTTGACTACCGGCTTATCGACGAGCATTTTCGCAAGCATCATTGCGGCGGAGTCGCCATCTCCGCCCGCCATCGCGGCAAGCCCGGCATTTGAGAACTTACCTTCGACAGCTTGGGCCGCCTGTGTTTTTGCTGACATGAGCGTCATTACCGACTGCTGCATCGTCGCCGCATAGAACAGATAGAAGACTTCGCAGTCGAGCGTTTGACCGATTCGCCACGCTCGCGCAGCAGCTTGCCTGATTGTGTCCAGCTTGTAACCGCTCTGATAGAACACCAGACTTGAGAAGTTATGGTTCCCTCCGCGATCAAAGAGATCGAATCCAGTCTGAACCAACGCGGGATTCGAGATGATGACATCCGCATCCTTGCCATGCTTAAAAATCCATTCCTCTCGGTCACACGGTTTAACAGACTTGGATCGCATGACGTGAACTTTTAAGCCTTGATCCGTCAGTAGCTTTTCCAAGCGTGCTAACACGTCGTGCTTGCCGGTCATCTCTGCGTACACCCAGGCTTGTCGGCCGCGCTTAACAATATCCTTGACAACTTCTACCAGACGACGTTCCTTTGGTCGGATGACGTTCGGGTCTAACTCTGGCGGTCTTGCTACCGTAGTCCATTTACCTTCTTCGTTTCTATATCCAACTTCGCCGAACCCATAGGGGTGGTCCGACCATCCGTTTAACGTGTTGAGCATCGCTGACAGAGCGCCCTTGCTACCCATCCTTAGCAGGTTCTTGATATTAGACCGAATCTCGGACTCAAGCCGTTCGTAGCAGTCCGCTACTTCCGAGTCCATTGTTATCGGTTCAAGGAACTCGGCGAATCCTGGCAGCTTGAAGCCGAGGTCCGGAAGCGAGCAGAACACGGAGTTATCCATCAGGCACTCACCGTATAGGGTCGGTACGATCCCTGGCTTAACCTTGATCGTGGTTGTCCTGCCTCCCCCGCGGCTCTGGCGGTTGGCGTAGGACTCTTGGTCTTTGTAGCTGACGATCGTTTCGATTCGCCCGAACCGCTTCGTGAACTCCATCGAGTCACCCCACTTGATCCCGAGCCGTTTCATATTGCGGCTCGCGAGTCGCCACAGGAGAGGAAACACCGAGTCCGCGTACCCGTTCAGCAGCGTACCGGTCAGTCCGACGCTATATGGAATCGTCGCCGCCAGCTTACCGATACTCAGTCCGATTGCCGTCGTCGCGCCCTTGGACTCGTGGGCCTCGTCAATCACTAGGTATTTGAACGCGTGCGGGCGTTGCTTCTGGATGATCGACGCCACCGGCCATCGGTCGTACGTGTTCTCCCACTGATACAACGCTTCGCCGCATTCACAAGTCGTTTGTTTCTTACTGAGGTCTGCGTGCGTGGTTGGAACCATCACGTCAGCTCCTTCGAGCCGCATCTTTCGCTCTTGCTTTAAGTCGCAATTCGGGCAGTGGATGAAACCGGTTCGTTTCTTGACGAACGCGGCCCGCCACGTCGTCGACATCTTGGCCTTATTGCCGGACATGATCCACCATTCAGGCCCCGTTGGATCGCCGTCGATCTCGAGCACGTCGGTGTACTTGGTGATGATCCGAGTCTTGACGCCCGGCAAAGTCATCTCCACCTCGCGGACCCATTTCTTGGGCAGGTGTGGCGGACAGACGATTATTGCTCGGTAGGGTTTGCCATTCGCGTGAACATGGGCGGCCACCGCTGCCATGATCGATTTGCCCGTTCCCATGTCTGCTGAGAGTATGTCACCCTCTCGGCCCGCCTTCCATGCAGCGACGACGGCCATGATCCTGTCCCACTGCGCTGGCATCGGTTGCCGAAGCAGCTTGAGTTCTGGGATCTTTCCGCCAGCCTCCCAGAGTGGCTTACTTGCCGCTCCGAGGCTTTCGATCAAAAAGTCGCCGTATTTTTCCAAGTAGCTTGGAAGGTCCGCTGTCATCATATTTTGATAATCCCGTTTCTGAGTCCGGTGCTAACAATGTCATCGATAACATTGCTTTCGAATCTACATATCCAGGCCGAAATGCCGTAGCATTTAGGCTGGAAAACCATGTCTCGGACCAGTAATTCCTTGACAATGTGCGGCATCCAAGCGTCGAGAACTGGCGTATCGATCGCGTCTGACAAGATGTAATTCCGAACTCCGCTTTGCATGTCGCCGAAGAACAAGCCAGGGTACTTTGCAACGATCACCGCGTGGACGGCATCGAACCTGCCAAGCTTTGCTTTGGCGATGTTGTATCCTTCCTCGACGGTTCTCATGCTTGCCGTCGCCAAGAGGAGCCCGCGGGCCTTCCCGCTCTGAACCAAAGCCGTCAAGGCTTTGACCGACGATGACGAACCAACGCACGACGCCATGAGCAGCGCTTCGCCGTAGTTCGGTCCTGCCCAGACAGCGCGGTCGCACCGCAGGGTCAGTCGAGAGTCTTCCGTGTGTACGCCAATATCAATCATCGTTGTCGTCCTCTTCGGTTTCTGGTTCTTCGTCTTCTTCTGGAACTTCGTTCTCGATGGCACTTGTCATCTCGAACACGCCTTCCGCTGATGCGGTCTTGATCGTGAGTTTGATTTGCTCGGTTCGGTAGACCTTAACGGCCCCGCCATCCTTCACCTGCTTCTCCTGGATCACCTTGCGGCTCGATCCTCTGACAACGTGCGGTTGCTCGCCGGGCAGTGCCACAACGCCATCCAGACAGCCTGAGGCCAGCAACAGAGCTACGTGGCCGCGAGTCAAAGCCATTGGCGGCGCAAACTCCGTGCGAGATGCCTTGGCCTTGGAAACTAACAGCGAGTTCGCTGGACTTTTGCCAGCAAGTACTTCCATTTCCTGGTCGGTGTAGAAGTGCTTCCGAACATGAACCGGCCCGCCGTCAGGCGCGTCGTACGGAAAGTCAGACCAGTCGTCCCAATCGCGTGCGATCGCACGCCGATACTGTGACGGAATTTCTGTCTTGAGCTTGGTGCCGAATATCACGCACTCCTCGTACGGTCGTTCACCGGGCAGCTCGAAGCAAAGTATCCGCTCAAGCTTCTGAGAAAGAACCTGATACATTTCGCTTGAGACCGCGACCCGGTCAGGGAATATCCCGACAAACACTCCGCCTACTTTAAGGCAAGAGATCGCGTTGATTGCGAAACGCCATTCGACTCGGCCGCCGCCGCCTAACTCGTCGTCAAAAGGTGGATTGCAGTACACGACAGAGGCTTCACCCCAAGCGGACGAACCGAGAAAGTCGACGTTGCCGGTGACTTTCCCTGGAGCGAGCAACTTAGCTGCTTGCTCGGATCTACGTTCGTCCAACTCGGATCCGTAGACGTTGTTCTCGTGGAGCCCTAGCGACTTGCCAAGCAGATGAACGGCCTCGCCGGTACCGCAGCACGGATCGAACAGCGTGGCCTTTGGTGAGCATTTTATTCTGGCCGCTATTGGTTCTATCCACCGCGTTTGCAATGGGTAAAATCCGGATTTAATCTTCGCTTCTAAACGCATCTTTTCCTCGCCGGTGGATGTGGTTCTTGACTATCCAGCTAGGCCGGAAAGGTGACGTTTTTGGTCTTGGTTTACAACAGATCCTCGAGAGATTCGTCCACCATCTGGACAAGCTTATGTCTGACGATGTCGCACCGGTGGAACTTGTGGACTCCAATGCCTGGTTTCCCGTTCAACCGTTCGATTACCTTACCTAGCCCGGAGTTTCGGATGTCGGTTTGCTTGATGTCGCCGTTGACAATCATCCGGCTTCCGTTCCCCATCCGTGTCAGGAACACATGGAGCTGCCTGGCCGTGCAGTTCTGGGCTTCGTCCAAGATGCATATCGTGTTGTGGAACGTCATCCCACGCATGTAGGCCAATGGCACGAACTCCGGCAGGTTCACCTTAACGCCCATGTGCTTCATGATGTCGACGATCGGCCTGGCATACGGCGCGATCTTTTCCTTGACCTCGCCTGGCAGGTAGCCCAGGTCCTCGCCAGCAACCTCAATAGCAGGTCGCACGATAATGAACCGCTCGTACCGCTTCGCATCGATTTCCTGGATCGCCCACGCGGTAGAGCAATGGCTCTTGGCCGTTCCTGGTGGCCCGATCAAGAAGCTTATCTCGTGCTCAGCGAGTACCTTCATGGCATGTCGCTGAGCCTCATTTTTTGGTTTGAAGCTAACCTTTAACTCACCACCATTCGAAACATCCTTGGGCTGGCTCATTGAGTTTTTCTTTGGTTCGGGATCAGCAATTCCTAAAGGATCGGACACAATTCATGGAAAGCGTTTTGCAGCGCCGTGATGATATTGCCCAACTTTTCGCAGTCGGTAGGATTAATAATATTGTGAATTGCTTCCATTTCGGAGTTGGTTAACACACAAGATCCGTTTTGCAGAGATTCAACAAACTGAGACCCGCCAACAACCTGTCTCTTAAACTCTGGCGATGTCTGCTCATACAACTTATCGCCAAGAATAACCGGCATAAAAGACAATACCACCTCGATCGCGTTGGTGCGGTTCATTGGTGGATCTGTCTCTGGGTTCAGTTCATCGGTTCTCATTTGGGAAAAACTTTCTCACATTGAATGCGAAATCTTTGGACTTGAAGGTACCTTCAAGAATCGACTGGAAATTCTGTTCGTGCTGCAACAGCTTAACGCCATGGACAGCCAGCAATTCCGAATTGCTGCTAGTAGTATTATCTATCTTTCGAATCAGCGTCCATGATTCCAAGTTGGTTAACAAAACAACTATCTGAAGCGCGATCATTGTTCCGATTATTCCGCTAGCTCTCTTTCGGCTTACCATCGTTTTCCTCTTCATGAAGTGGGGGGTTGTCGTCTTGTCTTGGTGCGTCCGGAATCGCTGCTTTGACCGCCGATAGTGCCTTTGATATTACCATCCATGCAAGCTTGTCAGGGTCCTTGGCAATTAAGCCTAGCAGCGCGGAGAGCCCCAGTAGACGCCAACGACCAATACCAGTAAGCCCAGTGACACCGCCGCTGCCACCGTCAGCCACATAAGAAACAAATCCAAAAGCAAGAAACCCCGCCATCCCACTGCCAGCAATGACGTTCCAAAGATTGACACCAGTAGCGTCCCGATAGCACCGGCAGAAGTTCGCAAGGAACGCAATCGCCCAGACCAGCCCGTAGAACAGGATTTCTTCTCTGTTGATTTCATGCACTTGGGTCTCTTTTCGTCGTAGATGTACGTGAATTACCGACCAAACCATCTAGCTCGCGGCGCGAAGGATCTTGCGGACGGTGCAGGGCATACGCCCCCAGGGCAGTTGCTGCTGCTCGTAGCTGTTCGCGTTGCCGTCCACAGCGGATTTGCCACCGACCTACTAACGGACGTTGAGAATGAGGCAGGCTGCACAACCTGAACAACCGGGACTTGCGTTACAACCGATACAACCTGGCCTTGGCTCGATTCCGATTCGTGAATGCTGGAATGCAACGCTTCGGCTTCGGCCGTCGACATGCCTTCGATTCCGCTAATACCATGCGACTGGCTCAGGTGGTCATGAATTTCGCCTGGATAGGTCCACTGCCGAACTGGTGCAGCCATTACGCGAGTCGTAACCTTTGGTGCAACGTAAGGAGACGCCACAACCGAACCAGTCGATCCGCCTCCGCCAGTTGATCCGCCTCCGCCTGCTTTTCGGGTAGACGTGACACTGGGCTTGTAGGAAGCAAGCGTTGCTTCGACCCGAGCAATCCTCTCTTCAAGTTGCTGATCGGTACGCCGCATCGGGACAAGCTTTTCCTCGATCATCGATCCGAAAATCGCTCTTACGTCCGCCTCAGTCAACGGCTTCATTTCTGGCGTGTCATCCTCATAGGGATTTACGATGTTGTTTTTGGTGGGCTCCTGCGCGAATGCAGGGCAAGAGCAGCAGCCCGATACAAAGGCCACCATTGCTAAGAAAATGCGTCTGATCATGTCACTCGTCCTCGTTTGGATTTGTTCTGTCACGCCCGTGGAACCAACCACGTCTGTGGAAAATGTGTTCTCGCTTGAATCCTTCATCGTCCTTGCGGTCGTCAATGGGATTCCGTTCCCGCCTTCCGTGCCACCACTCTTGTCGTTCTTCCCTGCGGTGTTCGCGTCTCTCCCTGAACTCGTCCATCCGTTCGTGCCAACGTTCACCGATACCTTTGCATCCTCGCTGCAACACTACAAGACAGACGAGGATCAACAGTATGCCGAGCACGTATTTGAACATGGCTCTATTTCAATTCTGGCGGGTTGTCGCCCTTCGGATCGTCCAACGTAGATCGGATCAGGTAGAACGCGTGCTTGGTGGACGTCGTCCTCAAGTGCCGCTTCCAACTTACCCAGCCACGTCCCTGAACTCCGTATCGCAGATCCCAGGAATTGAACATATCGAACTCAACTTCTCCGTTGAAGATCCGTGCGTCGTCAACGCCAACAGCATGATTCCCCCACCCGTCAGTCGGTGAAACTCGGCCTTCTGAGTCGACCCTCATGAACGAGTTGTTGGCTTCGACAGCGATAACGCCCTGGTATCCGCTCGCGAGGCCGATCAGGAGCTCGTCTTCCGTGTCAACTCGGTAGCATTCAAGAGCCTTGAACCGCGACAGCGATTCACGGGCCGCTGGGCTAACGTCTCTCCAACGATACGTCTGCCACTTGACCAAGTCGGCGGGCGCACAACCGTTCTTCATCAGGGCTTGCATGCCGTCGTCAAGCATCGAGCCACGGTCAACGTCACCGTTAATCTGAGCGTACAGAGACTCACCTGACATCTTGACGTATTCGAGCCCTCGACTGACTCGCGCCCGGCACAAGGCACCAGCGCCAGCATAGCCATTGCAGCTTCCGACCTGACCTTGTGACCAGATCCACTCCACGCCAGCGAATCGAACGCGAGACCGAACTCGCTTTGCGTCCTGCAGGACATCGATCGCTGCCGATCGGCTCATCAGCGACTTGGAGTCAGCGTACGCCGAGAAGGTCGTCGGTCGAACTTCCGGCACGAGACAGCCGAGCTTAAAGACTTGGCCTTCGTGCTCTAGGATTTGCATTTCACCGCTCATAGCCCCGTCACCTTTCTAATCCATTCATCAAGCAGGTCTGTCGTCGGCGGAGCTGGCTTTGCAGCCACAAGCGTCGCCTTGTCTTGGTTTGCTTCCTTCGTGAGTATCAAGACTGCCGGTAACCCGACTTTGTCAGCAGCCTCCCGGTACGACTCAGCGTTCGGACTGTCTTTGTCGTAGGCACGCCACTTGATTTTCCTTGCACCAAGTGAGTCCCAGTAATCCGAATTGCCAAGAAGTCTTGCGACTTCCGGCTTTCGTTCGGCAGTCTCCTCAATGAGGATCACGTACGCGTTCGCCAGCTTGGCTGAGCTTTGCTTATCGTCGCGGTCCTGCTTCTCTTCTTGGTTGTCGTCACGTCGCCCGAATCGATTGAACAGCGATGAGTCGGCAAGCAGCAACCCGAGCACGATCCCGAATGCAACAGCGGCAATGTAGCCTCCATACGACCGGTGCGGCTTGAGAGACTCGTCAGGCCATATCGGCGGTGGAACGTTCGGGTAGCCCGTAATCAGCGTCTTGACCGTTGGGCCAGCTATGTAGTCGGTGGCAACCGTGTCGTCAGGCAGTTCTAGATCAAGCATTATTCCACCGCCTTTGGTTTGGGTGCTGTTTTCTTGGCCGCTTTCTTGCGTGCCGGAGTCGTCGAAGCAGCAACATTCGAAATGACCCCCTCGCGTTCCAGGCCATCAAGTCTTTTTGCGACCGCTTCAAACTCCTTCTTGACCTTCTCAAGTATCCAGACGGATCGCTTATCAAGGGCTTCTTTGGTAATCGTTGGGGTCGCTGGCGTTTTGGATGCCGACGCAAAGGCCGTCACCTTATTCAGGATTGCCATTAACACGGACGATATTCCGCTCGCGAGCGATGCTGCAACGATGCCGACCATGTACAGGGCGTCACCGGCGATGTCCATCCCGATACCCCAAGCCGAGCTCAGCTTTCCGTCAGCCGGTTGCGGAGCGAACAAGTACACAAGGAACGAGAAAGCCCCCTGCATCCAGAGGAACGTTAGCGCCAAGATAGTGGCGGCACCGAGTGCGATGTACTTCGCCCTTTTGGTATCGTCAACAACGACTCTGATCTCAGACATGAGACACCCCGCAGCCAAGCTTTTCATCAGAAACTAGAAATTGGTTCATCCCGACTTTCTAGTGATCGGCAATAGCACGGTTCAACAGTCTAGTCTTTCGGCAGGTTCTCTTTCATCGTTTTAATAGCAGCCAGCTCTAGCTGCCTAACCCTCTCGCGGCATATCCCTAACTTCTGTGCGCACTCTTTTAACGTGAGAGCTTCCTGGTCAAACCCAAATCGCCATCTGATAATGGTCTGCTTCCTCTCGTCAAGATTTTGCATTGCGACATGCAGTTTTGCGGTCATCTCTTTTTTTTGAGCGTGCTGCACAGGGCTTTCTTCGGTGCTTAAATTTTCCTTTCGGTGATCATTGCTCTCTCGGTTCAGGTGCGTCACTGCCGCTTTGATCGTTTTTCCTTTCGCTCGCGTCATTCCAAGCAGTTTACAGATGTCTTCTATCGACATGGAACTGGCGCTTAGCCCAGCATCCGCAGCATGAGCCGCCACCTTGTTCGCGGGACCAAATTCGTATTTCCCCGTACCACGCGAGTCAGCGAAGTATTCTGAGACTTGCTGCCGAATCCACCAAACAGCGTAAGTGGTGAACCTGAACCCTTTGGATGGATCGAACTTTTCTGCGGCCCGAATCAGTCCGGCATTGCCAGCGCTCACGATGTCGTCAAAGTCTTGCCGCTTCCAATGCTTCTTGACATTCGACAAAACCAGCCTGAGGTTTGCTTCTACCAAGGCGTTCCGTGCTTCGGTGTCGCCACCAAGACTACGGACGCCAAGCTCCGCTTCCTGCTCTTTAGTGAGCAACGGTTTCAAGCCAACGTCCCGGTAGTATATGTCGCTGATCATTCTCAACTACGCCAGAGCGTATTCGCCTTCCGCAACTGCCGCAAAATCGTCGTCACCGTATGGAACAAGCACTTCGCCACTGCTGGTCCTGACGGCCACAATCTCATCCCCTGACTTGTGTTCCGTCCCGGTCAAGTCTTTCTTGAGCTTGATCTTCAACTCGGCTTTTGATGCGGTTGTCGGCGCATCAAGGTCGGACGTTGGCAACGGGGGCGAATACGGTATGGAGTCGTTCTCCGCGTCCGGATCGTCACGGGTGTCCAGAAACGCGGCCAGCACCCGCTTTCTTGCGTCTACGTCAAGCGTTACAAGGTCATCGATCCCGTTCGGATACGTTGAGTTGTGCCCGTCGATGATCTGCCCGAGGTCGTCCATGGTTTCAACGCCAAGCTTTTTCAGCGAAACTCGGATCGCGGCCGGGACGTTCAACTCGTCGATCAGCCCATCTTCGTCGTCGTCATCGTCAATGTCGTCATCGCCGTCAAGATATGAGTCGTCGAACAGCCGCATTTGCAAATCATTTTTTTCGACAGCGAACGGACCTGCCGAAATCATGTAATTCAACCGGTTCTGCTGTTCCTCCATTGCGTGCTTCCGTTCAAGTCGCACCGTTGACGCGGCATCAAACTCTTTTGTGGCGACTTCAAGCAAGCGGTGCGCCTCTTTGATATCGCTGCAATATGTTTCGAGCTTTTCTCTTTCGGTATCCATTGTCAATTTCCTAATTTTTTCTGTCCTAACACCATAATCCAGTACGCCAACGCGACGCACTCTGTCTTGATTGCAACCCCGTTGTGCAGGGCCGCCGCTTGCATTTGTGGGAGTGTCGCATTTTTGCGACCCGTCGCCAAACTGCTGATCTCACCTGGATCCAGAACGAGGCACCGAACCTTGTGTCGGCATGTAACCAGCAACACGACTCCAATCATTCTGGCCATCTTGTCCGCTTCCTCGAAGCTCGCGACATTGATCGAATACATGGCTCGCGGGATCGCGACCGCTTCATACTTGTTTTTCGAGAGAAGCTTGTCAGCGGCCTTTTCAAGCTCGAGCAGCCTCAGCCCGTCATGAGATCCTTTAGCCGCGCCGACGTTGATCTGCCCTTGGAATCCAGCCGTGTCGTACCCACCGACTGTTGTGTCATGTAATGCCAAGCCGAGAACCTTTTTCATCGCTTGAATCCTTCGTCTTTCAGGTTAATGAAGGACCATGGCAGCTTGACGATTCCAGTCAACTCACTGACGGATGCAAGGCTGACTGGCTGGAATCCGCTTTCTGTTTTGCAAACTCCGAAACAGAATATGCTTTCCTTGGGGATGGTTTTTGAAAGAGCCCACATGATGCGAGAGGCACGACCGGCGTTCTCGCCGTTCTTACCCCAGCAGCAAACGGTAAAGCTGGTTGCCATCACAGTCAGCCGAATCACTCGGTCATTGGCATCTCCAACGCTGTCTTCGCATCCCCAGAGATCCGTATTGGTCTTTACCTTTCGAGCGAACAGGTTGAGCATTTGATAGCCGCCGCATTCGAGATTGGTTGCGATCGCTTTGAGCTTTCGGTCTTCAAGCCCGTTCGGTTCAAGCTTGGCACTCAGACCGATGAAGCTGACGCTCAGCAGGCTGGCATCCCAGTTTCGCCAGTACCGGTACCGGAAGTTGCCGCATTGGCTCTGCTCGATGCCTTGCTTGTCGGTTCCACGCCACGACGTGTACTTCGGTTGCTCGGCCCTGGCTTCCAGCTCGGCGTTCGAACTGCCATCAAAGAATGCTCGATCGCCTTTCGCAAAGATAGGCTGGCCTCTGCGGACTCGCTTCCGCATCTCATCTACCTTTTCGGGACTACCCGGCAGGTAGTCGGTCGGTTCAGCCTTCACCAAAGGCTGGAACCCAAAGTCGTCTCCGAACTCGTCTATCCACCGGTCAACGCAGGCAGGCAGAAAGACGCCAGCCCCTTTTCGTTTCGTTGCACTTCCAACTTCCATGCCTGCGTTCCCTTTTTAGATTCCGAGTTTTTTCTTGACCTTGGCGAGCGATACAAGAAGCAAAGCTTTCTGGTCGTCGCTGAATTCGTTTGTCTGGATGTCCGCTTCGATCTGCTCGACCGCATGCGGGTCACGCAGGTCGGCCATCTCAGCCATCAGGCTTTCGAAGAAATCTGACTCTGCTGTTGCTTCATAGTCGGGCTCGACCATTTCCTTGGAGTCAGTCTCTTGCTTGCGAGCAACGGTTTCTGATTGGCCGCCGTTCCTGGCTTTTAGAATCTCGGTCAGGTCAGCTCCGGTCTTTGCCTTTGACGTGATCGCAGGGATATGCTTGTCGGCGATTATCTTATGTTCGTCATGCGGCGTAGCTTCACCGATAACGACTTGGTCCATTTCTTCCTGGGTGTACATTCCAGCCAAGTGAGTAGGAAAGGCTTCCCGCAAAACGGCGGCCTTTGCGCACTTCACGATCATGCCCGCTGGATCCTTTTCCCATCGGGAGTATCCAGTGTTGTACGTTTCGAACTGCACGGTCTGAAAGTACTCATGCTTTCTGTCTTTTCGCCAGCAGCGAGAGTAAGCGCCTACAAGGGACTCATTCACAAGAACGACAGTGCCCCGCCTTTCTACGATTTCGTCTGAATCATTCTTGATTACAAGCACGCCAGATTCGAGCCCGTCGAACTCTGGGCTCAGTTCCGCCCGCTTGAGCAAAGCCTGAATAGCTGTGATTAGGCTAAACTTCGCAACGGTCGTTCGCGTGTTTTTATCGTAGGTGTCGTACCCTGTCAGGAAAGCGTCTCCGACCCATGGATCAAGAGCCTGTCGCTCGCACAACTTTAAGAACTTGACAATTTCTTCGTCAGATGGGAGCAACCCTGACTTTGTTGGAGTGCAAAGATACCTTCGCACGAATCCAAATTTGAGCACAACTTCTTTGGTGCTTCCAAGCGGTTTGTAGGTAACGCTTTTTTCCTCCTCCATAGGCTTTTTCTTTGGTTCTTTTTCTTCGACAGCACTAGCATTCATGTCTTCACCTTTACGCCCGAAGGCAATGATTTCCTTAGCTCGATCTTCGATTTGCCAAGCCGAACAACGGCCTCATCGTCGAGCACCAACCACCCACACCCAGCCGCGCCGCGCTGGACGGCTTTCTTTGACCTATCAAGTTGCAGAGCGATCTTGTCAGCTTGCTCTTGCAACCTCATCGTTTCCCGAACTGCTTTCGAAAGTTCACCGCCAACGTATCGGGCAACATCCTTTTCAGAAGTGTCCGCGATCACTGCGTATGCGATCGGTGACGCGTCCTCCGGTGGAGTTCGATTTCGAACGCACTCCATGAACTTCACGTAGGCGATCAACATCTGGTCGACCAAGTCCTGATCCCACTCGATCCATCGTTCCTCGTACCTTCCCCCGACAAGAGCAATCACGACCCCTTGCCGATACCCCGAGCAAATCATTTGGTGCAGGACCTGGATCATGTACTTAATCGGAACCCCGCCATCGAGCCAGTCTTTCGACCACTCGACAACCTTGGCTTCCACGACAAGCCTCTCTTTGCCCTCGTTCTCGGCCCATGCGTCCAGCGAGCTGACCAGGTCCGGATACTCCGGCTGAGTGATCGTCTCGAACTTAACGCCCTTCGTGACCTTCCAACCTTTATTGCGAGCCGCAAACAGGTCGATCACTCCTTCCTCAAGGATGGACCCCTGCTGCATTCGCTCCAATGTTCCCGCTGTGAATGACTTCTTGACTCCGTGGACCATGCGAGCATAAACAGTCGTCGCGCTTTCCGATGCGTAACCGCATCCGAGAATCGCTGCTGCATCAGACGAACCGATCCTTGGGTTCTTGTGCTTCAACCACTTCTCGCGGTCACCGTGGCCGAGCTTAATCATTTTGTAAGGCTCCTTGCGACTTTAAGCGCATAACGGAAACTCCGCTGCAATTTCTTTCTCGATTATCAATCGTAGCGACGCCCAGTCAATGTCACCTTTGAATGTAAACGGGGGATCGTGAGCAATCTTTCCCAGTTTCCAGGCCATGATCCACGCTCGACTCGCTGCCCCAACACCGAGCTTACTGGTCTGCAAACTGGAAAGGTACGAGGCAACCTCTATAACGGTCAGCTTGGTTTTCCAAACGTTCTTACTTCGATCCTGAGCAGCTCCGACCGATACCATTGCAACCCGCAGGTCGAAATTGGGTGCGCCGTCGAACGCTGGGAGCATAAACGTGAGATGCCTAGCAAACCAGGTTCCGTCGTTTTCGAATAGTGAGATGTTGTTCATGTGTACCTAGGCCGGAGTCAGTCGGAACTTGGTCGCAAGAATATTTGCGACTTTTAATAATCGGTTCCGTCGCCTGAAAACCCCGCCAGTAAATTGAGCTTCCCGATAGCCATCTTCTCCTTGGCCGTAACTTCTGCCCTGACGTACACGTCGCCGAACTGCATCAACGCAGGCAGGTAGTCGGGCCGAAACTTGGTCCCGCGATCCCTCTTTACCCACTCGACCTCGATGCCGATCGTGTTGCAGTCCGCAAGGCTGATCGATTTCACTTCCCCGCCCTCGACCTTGTCCCAGTAGTCGAAGTGGTGCATCACCGGCAGAACGAACGTCCGAGCCGGGAAAGTCTGCTTCGTCAGCACCCTCTCGTTCCAGTGCATCAAGAAGAAGCACTTAGCGCCGAACCGCGATCGCTTGATCATGTGCCGCAGTTGCCTCGACCTTGAACCACGAGTCAAAGAACGGTACTTGTCCCACGAGAAGGACGCTTGGCTGCACACTTTGCAGTCGAAGGTTATATGCCGGCCATCGACAAGCGGTCCCTCGTAGTCGGGCAACGACGAATGAATGATCCATTCGTCCTTCATGCGTGCGGCCTGGACTCCGTACTTTCCTATGCAAGCAAGGCTCTCTTGCTCGTAGATGGCGTTCTGCTCATCTACCAAGGATTGAAATTCTGTGCCTGTTATTTTGGTTGGGGTCACTTGTCGACCGCCTTGCTGATCGCGACCGCTACGTGTTGCAGCGAGATCCCGAAACCGGCCAAGTACGTGATCGTTTCCTCGGTCAGCTTGTTGCGACGTTCGAGCAATTCATTGGCCCTGTCTATCCTGGCTGCCGCTTGCTCATTCCTTGGGTTGCGGATGATCGACAGCGCAAGCCATGCGACCGTAACTCCTAAGGCCGCACCGAGCGATCCGACAAACCCACACATAAACGCATTCCATAACATAAATCACGGTCTTCCTACTTGAACCTTTGAAACTTGCCTTCCCAGGCAACATTGACAACACCAAGGCGATTCCCTCGACCCTTCGTAATGATCACTTGCCCCTCGGCACTTGCTTCGTTTGTCCTGTGCAGGATCATCGCCAAGTCCGCGTCGTCAACGATCCGTTTCGAGTCGGCCCAGGAAAAGTTGTTTGGCAATTCTTTTGCGTCTTCCGGGATGCTTAACTGGCAAAGTAAAACGATCGCCACGTTTAAGTCCTTGGCCATCACCTTCAACGCCTCGGTCATGCTCTTGAGCCGCTCGTGCTTCGGTGCTTTGTAGTCCAAGGACTTGATGAGCTGCAGATTGTCGATAACGATAACATCAAGTCCGCTCAGCGACTTTCTAAGGCGGGCCTTGGCCTTGATCGTGCTAAACGACTCATGCCCCTTGTCCGTGATGAACAGCGGGATCCTGGTCGCTTCCGTCCTGGCCCACTCTTCGGCCTCATACCTTTGGTCGATGCCGAGTTTGCCACGCCAGCTATCCATGTCGATGTTGGCTTTGTCACTCAGGATTCTTTCACCAAGCTCAGCCGCCTCCATTTCCAGGGACGCGTACCAGACCGCCCGACCCTCGGAAGCGATGTTTACTGCGATGTTCGACGCGAATGCTGACTTTCCAATACCAGACCGCCCGCCAATGAGGATCAGCTTGCCTGGGCTAAAGCCTCGAACCATCCTGTCCAGGCCAGCAAACCCGGTCTTGAACACAGTCTTCGCCTGAGCCGCTTCGTCATGCACCTTGTCCCGGTCAAGGATCGACTTGATCACGGAACCGAGCGTCTTGAATCCAGCATCCTTGCTGTTGCCGATACCTTCTACCCGCGACATCAATGACTGAACGACCTTTGTTGGGTCGGCATCCAGCGATTCCAAGTCTTTGATCGCGGACAACAGAGCGCTTTCCACTCTGCGGATCTCCGCCATTCTTGCCAACTCGCGAGCGTAGTACTCAGCGTGGGCGTAGTTGGGCGCTCGATTTATGATTCGAGCGATGCCTGCCAGTCCACCGAACCGTTGGGTGTACCCTCGCTTTGTGCATTCCGTCTGGAACTTGTTGGTATCGAACCCTTGCCCGGCCTCACGCATATCAACGATCAGTTGCCAGACGTCGCCCATCAGCGGTTCGATGAAGTCCCGTCGCGACACGATTGAAGACATCAGCTCGACCAAATGCGGCGCGATCACCGCGATGGAAATGCAGTTTTCCTCGGCCTCAGTTTGCAGAGACAAAAAACCGTCAACCGATGTTGGTATTGAAGTTGGGCTTGCGTTCGCTCCCATATCACTCGTCGTCTTTCACTATTGGTAGTCTCGATACTCGCTCAGAGAATTCTTTGTCTCGTCCAGGCTTTACGTCCTGGGTCTCTGGGTACTCATACTGGCTCTGGCTGCTTGCCTTCGCGGCCGCGCTCTTTGGGTCAGACCAGGCCGCTTCAACGTCGTCCCAAGAGTGCTGGTTAAGCCAGGGAGTCGGCCCCTTCACGTACTCTCCCTTGCCGACATCCGATCTCGCGTAGTCCTTCGCACGCTGGATAAGGTACTCTTCGACAGTCCCGTCCTGCTCCCATGGATCTATAGTTCGAAGCTTGGCAACCGCTTTCCTCCAGGCCGCAAACGCGTCGCCCTTGCCGCGTTTCCGCAGGTCCGGGAACGCGTCCCAGAACGGTTCGAACTGCTCATCGTAGAGCGATGGCTTTTGCGACTTGTCCCAAAGCTTCTTGATGTTGTTGAGCACTTCCAGCTTTTGTTTCTTGTCACATTCCGAGAAAAGCAGGGTGCTCCTGGTCACTGGATCCGCGATCTCGGGCTCGGCAACGATTGGCTCTGGTTCGTTGTACTCGAATATTAAATCCTCGACGCTTGGCGGCAGCCCAGAGCCTATCGCTTCGCTCACTTCGACGGGGTCCATCTTTGCAACCAATGCCCTGAGAACGTCGATCGGATCATGCTTCTGCAGAAGAACGTCGAGCTTTGTATCGAGCGTCAGCTCCGCGATCGGTTCTTCTTCAACGACAACGGGTTCGGCAGCCTTGGCTTTCTTCTCGGCGGCTTTCCGTTCACTGCTTGTTAGCCGGACGTTGTGCCGCTTGACCTCTTCCTTTACTGCGGCCCTGCCTTGCGAAACAAGCTCAGCCTGTTTTTCTTTGTCCGGCACAACCTTGACCAGCTCGGCGGCCGTATTCAGGGGGAGCGTTCCGCTCGTAACCGCTTTCTCGACCGACTCATGCCCCTTGGCCACAACCACTTTGGCCCGGTCCAAAGAACTTAAATCAACGTCGTGATCCTTGGCGGCCTGCTGTCTTGTCTTGGTCTCAACCTCCTCATTTGAGGAGGTTGGCGCAGGCTGATTCCCTGATTTCGCAGTACTTTCCTTGGCTGCAAGGATCGCACGAGCCTCTTTTCTGGCCTGTTGTCCTTGGTGTCGCCGCCAATCGTTCGCGTTTTCGACCCATCGATATGGGCACTTATCATCGGGCAGCTTGACCGTCTTGATCTTGACGCCAGCTTCGAGGCACGCGTTGTACCGGTTCCTGCCATCCAGAATTTTACCTTCGAACAGGACAATTGGACTTTGCAGCCCGTCGCGTTTGATCGCACCGACTAGGGAAGCGTGCTCTTTTGCATCGTGAAGAGGCCAGGAATTCGCTATATCGTGGAACGCGAGACGAGTGACAGCCATGAAAATACCACGTTTCGTAAACGGTTGGAGTAAGAAATCCGCGAGCAGCCTTGCGACTCAGAACAGAAGACCGACACAAAAGCCGATCGCAATCAATCCCGCAACTGATATACAGATTGCGGCCCCGAAGACAAAACCAGGGGCCTTTATTGTGATGGTCGTCCTCTCAACAGTTTCAACCGTTTCTTCGGCAAGCCTTTTGGAAATGTAAGCTTGCGAGGTGTCGTGAAAATCTTGCTTTCGACACATCCATTTGCCCATGACCTTCTTCGCATTCAGCTTTTCCGTTTTGCAAAGTCGACTTATCGTCACGAGTTCACCAATCATGGTGTGTAACCGTTCTTCTGGATGCCAAGTTATGGCGAATTGGCCTTTCACGCTTTGCGCATACACCCATAAATTACCCTCGATCGATACCTCGATTGAGAGCTTGAAGCCAATGTGGATGTCCCTCAGAAGGCGACGTGCGTTATAGATCTGCTGGATCAGCTCGCGCCTTTTAAGCTCCATGGGTTCTATCTGTGATTGAGCCATTGTTCTGCGCATTCCATTCTGTATCGCGTAGCGATTAAAGACTATTAGCTATCCAGGGAAACGAAAGGCTAAGTGGAGACCGTCTAGTCCCACGGAATTTATCCGTAGGGTTAGAGTCAGTCATCCCGCTACCAGCAATACCTGGGGTATCCGATAGGAGCGGCCGCGAGCCGATGAATCGCTCGCAACATTGGTGTCATCCTTCGAGCATTCACGCTCGTTAGTCACCCCGTACACCTTTCGACCTAGGGCTCTGCTTTGACTGTCCGCCGAGTAGCAGAAGTACGATAGATGCGCTCGGCGTTACTTTCCCACCTCGCATCTAAAGGCACTAGGTGTCATTCAACGAAGAAAGCCCTAATACTCCAGGAGGTGAGATCTTGAACAAACGCAGAATCAAACGTTTGCCAAGAACTCCTGGGGTACCAGGGCTCTGATTCGTTGCTTGATTCATTATGCTTGCCTCGGCTCTCACTCCAAGACGCACACAGTCTTGCGACTTGGCTAGCGGTTGTCAACCCGCTTCGGTCGATTTCTTTGTTTTCCTACAAAGAACTAGGCCGGAAACGCCTGCGGATTGGTCGAGGAAACCATGTTTAACTGAGCTTCCGGCTCCCAGCTTTGATCCAACTACCGTCCTTGAGCTCAAAGATATCGACCGAAGCCTTGGTCGTTTCCACCTTAAAAACCACATCTTTATGCTTGGCGGCAACTTGCGAGATCACAGCCTCAAAGACCTTTTGGGTCTCTTTATCGAGCCCCCTCCCGTTCACGTTGTCGATCAGATCCGGGTTGCCCTTTTTGAAATCCTGCCAATTCTCGATCTCAGATTTCAAGAAATAATACTTTTTTGAGTCCGCCACGGTGGACACTCGGAAAGTCAGCCTGCCCTGCTGTCTGCGTCTTGTGACCTGCGACTCTGCTCGTTCGCAGATCCTGGCCGCCTGCGCCATTGTCACCCAGTCTGTAAGATTGTCCGTCAGTTCGTTGCCTGTAACCATGTCCGTTCCCCTCAAAAGTTGTGCAAAACAGCGAAAACCTGGACGCAGCATTTCTGGGGCCAAAAGCTCGCAACAGGCGTTTTCACTGGGAAAACTGCCATTGCGATTGCAAGGCGTCTTGCGACTTAACCCCCCGAAAATACTATTCCATTCCCAAAGTCCCCGACTACCGTGTGTAGTCGGGGACCATTACAGCGAGGTCGACGGGGGTCGAACCCGCAACCTCCGGATCGACAGTCCAGTGCTTTAGGTTTTTTAGAATTCGTTTGTTGTGGGTGTGAGCGTGAACTACCCTAGGTAGCCCCGTAAAAACGAAAAGAGGTTTAGGCGATGCTCTTGTCCACAGCAGTCGAGCAAGTTGCAATGGAGTGCGACCTAGAAAAATCCACGGTCGATCAATACAAAAGAGCCGTCAGCCGGTTTTCCGCATGGCTCGGCAACCCGGCGACATCCGACGACTTGGCCGTCTCAAAGCTGAACGGGTTCATCCACGAAATCCAGCAGCGGACGTCGGGAACGACGGCCCGGAACTACCGAGTCAGCATCACCCGAATCTGGAACTACCTCGTTGAGACCGAGGACCTGCCCAGCTATGACGTGCGGCGACTTCGCAGGCCAAAGCTATCGCCTAGACCGGTTTCCGCGTGGTCAACGGCTCAGTTCGCCACTCTTCTCAAGGCCGCGTCAAGCATGCCTGGGAGGCTTCGCTGTGGGGTTCCGGTCAATGATTTCCTGACCGCGTGGCTTTGGATCGCTTTCGATACCGGAATCCGGCCAAGCGACATTCGCCTTTTGACTTGGGCATCGGTCGATTTCAACGCGTCCCTGATCACAATCGTCCAGCACAAGACTGGCAACTCGCACTCTGGGATGCTCAGCCCTGAATGCTTGGCCGCGATCAACAAGATCAATCTCGGCCACCCGCATGTTTTTCCGCTCACCAAAGGTGGAGTCCGCCGACTCGAACTCAATCTGTATCGTGAGGCTGCAAAGCTGGGGTTCTCCCGCTTGCCCGGCCAAGGGCTTGGCACGCTTCGCAAAACGCACGCAACCGAGATCTACAACTCGGACGGGCTCAATGCTGCGGCCGAGTCGCTGGGCCACGTTGGCGGAACACGGACCGCTCGAGCAAGCTACGTTGATCAGCGAGCTGTCAAGCAAGGACGGCTACCACGTCGACCTGATGCCGCTTAGGCTGGTATGAGGTTGTCAGCGGTCCCGGAACTCGCGTTCATCACATAAACGCGTCTATCGTACAAGAGTCTTTCGTTTGATGGCGCGACGGCCGTGACGTGGTAGATGCCACCCGTTTTGAACGAGTCCCGCCGAATCAGGTTCAGGACGCATATCCCATTGGCATCGGTCGTCCCGATTATTGGCTTGAGCGTAATCAAGCTGCCCTCAACCGTTGAGTTTTGGATATCAACAGCAGCCTTGACCGTTGCCCAGCGAACTGGACCGCTTTCGTCCTTGATCGAGAAAGTCACTTCACATAACTGCAACATTATTCGTCGGTCCTAAAATCAGAGGGCTACGCTGGAACAAGCTTGTCAGCAGTCACTTCGCTCGCATTCGTAATGTACACTCGGCGATCGTAAAGCGGTCGTTCGGCAAACTGCGACGTGGCCGTGATGTGATAAATGCCACCGGCCGTAAATGAATCTTTGCGGATTAAAGTGAGAACACATAGTCCGTTGGCATCCGTTACGCCGGTCGTAACCGTCAACGCTATTAGGCTTCCATCCACAGTGGAATTTTGCGTGTCCATGTTGGCTTTCACGATCGCTCCGGGCACTGGTCCCGTTTCGTCTCGGACCGAAACAGTCACCGCACACAAGCCAGCCCCCGCAGGAGCAGTCACCGACTGAGGTGTCAGCGATACCGTGAAACTGCCGCTCGTGCTCACCGTTAAAGCTTGGCCGACAACGCTTGCAAAGCCGCTTGCCGTCACGTTGACCGTGTAGTTCCCGCTTGAGAGCGCGAACGTAACCGCTCCGGTCTGATCCGATACGCCCCAAGCCACAACAAGGCCAGCTTGCAAGATCGTAACCGTTGCCCGAATCGGAACGCCAGCCGATCGGATGTTTGCGGTCACAGAGTACTGACCGCTTCCAAGGTTTGACTCGCTTCCGCCGCCGCCGCTCATGTCGTACCCGACCGCGATCACAGGGTTCTGGTATCGGATACGCGGCTCGACTCCACCGCTTGCAGCGATCGGATCGCCTCCGGCACTCGTGTACAGAAACCCATCATTGAGCGTCAACGTGTACGAACCGGCCAACGGTTTAACCAGCCAGCCATTCGTCAGCGTGGCATAGACCGGCACATTCGGCGGATCCGCGATCGTCGTAAATGCTGGAAGCCATTTTAGATTGTCGCTCGTGGCTACCCAATCGACCCACCGTGAATAGATCGATCGAATCGACTGCAGCGTTGTGCCGTCTAGTAGGATCAACTTATTTGGTGCGTCAAAAGTGATTGCCATCTTAGGCTGTGTATGCCCGATCCGTTTCAGCAACTGCGCTTATTGAGATGCCCTTGGAACGTGACAGGGTCCCTGTGGCAACAACGTACTTTCCGAAACCAGGTCGCACTGCGATGAGCGTCACTGCCTTGTCCGTGCCCGCCGATCCGCCAGCGGTCGAACCATCGTAGTCGAAGGTGAAGCTAATAGATCCAGAGCTAACGGTTCCAGCAATTGCAACGCCACTGGCATCGAGCACGGTTATTGCATTTACCTGCCCGTAATCGTCGCTCGCTCCCGGTCCCGTGGTGTACATGAGCCGATAGCTTGACCCTGCACCAATCAGCGGTGCGTTGAACGACAAGATTCCTGCGGCAACGTAAGGATAAGCTCGTGCCACTCCGTTCTGGTCCGTGAATAAATAGTCGTTCGTGTCGCCGCTGGCGATGTTGTTGATGAACACCCCTTGTGCGGTCGTGACGGTTTCGCCAGCAAACGCCATCATCAGGGCTGCGGTCTTACCGGTCACCGAACCAGCGTTACCGGCCGTGTTGATGTTGCTGTTCTGCCGCAGCAGATACTGGACCTTGGCATAGATCTGTCTCTTGGTCGCTCCGTTGCCCTCAATGATGATTCGAAACGGGTAGCTGCTCCCGCCAATCGTCTTGCTTTGGTTCGTGGAGTAAAACGAGACAGTGATGCCCGTGTAAGGCGAAGCAGACAGGGCCGCATCGGCTACAAGAACATCAAGGTCAACTTCGTTGGCAATAAGGAAGTTGGTCTTGAAAGCACCCGTCGCAGTTGCACCCGTGTCAGCCAGAATGGAGTCCTTGTACTTCCGCTGGACCTCGCGGACGAACGCCTTTGCATAGGTTCGCTTGTCGAAGTTTCCGTTGGACGCGTCTCCAAACACCTGAACCCCAACATTGAACTGGTCGACAAACGGGAAATTGACCGGTGCATCGCCAGAAGCGAGTTGGTAGTAAGGCTGGGCTCCACTGTTGATAGATCCCAACCCGACGAATCCACCGTACTGTCGATTGAGCACTCCGGCGATGCTGAACTCTGACCACCCGCCATCTCGCAGCATGTTCCGAGTTGTGTCGTCAAACCACTTCCAGCCTGAGTACGTCGATCCGTCCGTTCCGATTTGGAACTGGCCGCTCAACACGTCGATCGCATAGAAGGGGAACGGACTGTCCTGGTATGTCGATGTGGACCAGAGCTGCACGCATTTGGAGTAGACCGCTTGCAGGGTCACGCCATCCTTGGCGATCAGGTTGCCCGCGACAACCAAGCGGATGGTACGGTTCGGCTCGTCAATGACGATCTCAGTTCCGACGTTGAGCGATGCTGGGCTTGTTAGTTTTGGCATTAGACAACCTTGGCGTCAATGACGTAGTTGGAATTGTACAATCTCCACCTATTGGTGGAAATGATGATGATTCGGTCAGGCACAAATACCTCTCCGTTGGACAGCACGATTTCTTCAGTCGTTTCGATTTTCATGCCGATGTTTTGGTCGTCGGTCGTTGCAATTATTTCAAGATACATAGCTGGGGTCCTCCGGCTGAGAGATGGGTATGGTCGCATTGGTAGTGCTGAGCACGATGCCGCGAACGTACGTCGGCCTGTACCCATTCTTGAATACGCCGACGTCAACCGTCGTACCGGGAACAAAGGTGTATGAGTAGTTGACGCTGGTACCAGCAACGGCGTCATAGGTTTGCAGGACGTTGCTTCCGTCGCCAGTCGATGCCACCGAGGCGTTGTAGATGATCACGTCAGAACCGGTTACAAACCCTGAGATGGTCAGTGTTGCCGAGGCTGCATTGTCGACCGTGATCGTCCCGCTAGTCGCAAGCAACGTCGGAACCGTCTGCGAGGGCGAAAGCTTGAGGACCACGGGCTGGCCGCTGTTGTTTTCAAAGGTTGCGCCAGTGGCGAACGTGACTGCTCGGCAGTCGTGGATGTCACCGCTCGTGGCGGCAGTGACTCGGATTTTGCTGGCCGCGTTGATCGTGGCTGCCGGATAGACGCCTGGCGATGCAACGTCGATTCGGCATGTGTTGGTGGTCGTGATCGCGCCGGTTACTGCGTCGATATCTTGGGCGATCAACACGGCTCCGTCGAGGTAAACACCGCATGAAATGGAAGCGGCATTCGCCAGCGTGATGCTGCCGCTGGTCGACCGTATCTTGGCGAACTTGGTCCCGGCTGAGAAGGCCGTCGCCTTGATTGCCAATGTGTTGCTGCCAGCGGTTGGGGCAAAGACGGTTCCAGCCGTGGCGTCGATGGTCAGTGCGACGTTGCCAAGCAAAAGCGTATCGCCGTTTCCGTTGAGTCGCTGCACTCCGAACGTTGGCCATACCGTGTCGAGGTTGTCGACAAACCAAGACTTGTACCGATCGTAGAGTCGGTCTGCGCTGCTGATGAGCGTGTACGCATCAACAGTCGCCTTGGTCGTTTGTGCGATGTACGAGTCCGATGCCAGCGGATAGGTATTGTTGCTGCTGGTTGCAAGCGGCAGAGACAAGCGCGTGGGCGTCCAGAGATACGACGCGACCGCCTCTTCATAGGGCGCGTAGCTGATTCCCTGCGCCCAAGTGCGATTGCCCGCCACACCTGGGAAACTGCGAGTCTCGACCGTAATTTTCGCAAACGAACCGGACGCAGTGGTGGTGTCGCTTACGACCGTACCAGCGTTGTTTCGGACCACGCGCCGCGCAGAGTCGGTGATGGCCGCAAGGCTCAAATTGACAATGCTGGTTGTAACGTACTGGCGCCACGACACGAATGCGCTGGCATTCGTTACGTCAAAATTTATCGCATTGGTTGCGGCTGTGATTTCCGACTCGATGTAATCTTCTAACCGAAATGTGAGCGTCGAGCCGCTGACCAATGCTCGCACTAAAGTAGTGACTGCATTGAATCTGGGCGAGATGATCGTTGCCACACCTAACGCAAAGAAGGAATAAAAAGCAGATGCCGTTGAGGCTTGCATCTTGCAGTCTTTGAACAGCCCAAGCGGCGATATAAGAGCGACACCAATGCTCGTTCCAATGATGCTGAATGTGCAGCGAACGATTGCAGATCGTGCCCCCTGAACGCGCCCGCTGTAGCCGCCAGAAAAATCGCAATCAACCCAGCGGACTATTTGCGTGCTGCCGCGAAACAGTCGCCAGAACGTCCCGCTGCCCAGGTGAATGATGTTGCATCCATAGCAATGCAGATCGCCGGCAGAACCGCCCGTAGAAAATCCATTGCCGCTCAGGTCGAGGTCAATCAGAGTGCAACCCCGAATGCCGTATCCATTCGGGTGCAGATAACCAAGCTGAATTCGACCAATTGGCGCTGTGCCTTGCAGCAGCCACGCGTTAGGTGATAGCGCCAGATTCTTTTCAACATCTGCAAAAAACACGGTCAGTGTGATAACGCCTGCCGCAGCGATCTGCCGATACGACTGAGCGCTTTCGGCAATGATGTGAACGCCGTCCGCAATGTCCGCAAACCCAAGCGACATCTGCCAAGTGTTGCCTGCGACCGGCAGCGAGTCGGTGAACTCTGCGATGTTTGAGACGTTCCACGCGAGATCGACCGATACCTGAGTCGTGCTAATAAAGGCTGTAATCCGTCGAGTTTGACCGATTGCAGGCCCGTTCGTGAACACCAAAAACCGCCCAACATCCGTCGACGCAAACGGAGTCCCGTTCGATGTGAACGTAGTACCGCTGACGCTTGACAGCGTATTCGTTTTGAAAGGTGTAGCGATACTGAGGGCCATGGCGTTCTATGCTTAAATCCGAGGAATGAAGGTTGCTGGATTTTTACAGTCGAACGGAACAAACAGCACGCTTCAAAGATCACTAAGCCCTGAGGGACCTGTTGAGGTGCGCCCTTGCAAGCCGCTTGATCTCCGCTGCCGAGTCGAATGCAACAGTCGGCACCGAAACCCTTTCACCAATCAACCCGTTCAACTGGTCCTTTTTCAGCCCAAGCACCTGGGAAACTATTGGGTCCGAACCAAACTCAGAGACCATGAAGTAAGCCTTGCACGGCCTTGTCTGCCCGTCGCGTGCGATGCGTCCGATGTTCTGTTTGGGAACCGACCACGTCCAATCAAGCTCGGCAACCACAGCCGTACAACAAACCTGCTGCAACCCGTCCAGTCCTTCACCGGCCCTGAGCGAGATGATGATCACCTTGGAGTCGCCACGGACGAACTTCTCAACGTTTGCCTCCTTCTCCATGGGCTTTTCCTGCCCTGTGTACTTGCATGGATTCCACTTGGCCAGCCGCTCCATGTAGAGATTGTGTACGCTCTGATGCCACGCAAACATGACGACTGGCTCGTCTTGCTCAAGCAGCATCTCGGTGAAAGCGGTGATCGCATTGACCTTGGCCAGCCCTGTTGCTTGACGCATGATCGCATCGAACTGGATCGTTTCCATACCCCGCGACTTGCTTTGAGCTTCACCAAGGATGATCCGGGCCATCTCGTCCGCGCGGCTTGTCTCCTTCGAAAACACTTCCGTGTCGGCATCGACCGTTTGGTGAATGATCTGGCAGTCATGGACTGGGATGCCAACTTCAACAGCCTTTCGACGTAGCATGATGTGCGATGATTTCAGGTAAGCGCCGAACGCCTCCGGATCCAACAACGGGGGTTCCTTGCCGGATGGGCCACTGCCGCCGCACCATGTTTCCTTGAACTCGGCCTTGCTGCCCAGGAATCCAGGCCGCACGCACTCAAGAATATTCCATGCCTCACCGCCGAGGTTGAAAAGCGGGGTGGCCGTGATCGCGACTCGGTACTCGCATTGCTTGGCGATCGAGTGGGCAGCCCGCCACCGTTTGGTGTCATGGCTCCGCAGTGCGTGCCCCTCTTCGAACGCAACGGTCTTGCACACTGATCCGACGTAATTCGGCCAATTAAGCATCTTGCTGTACGCCAACAGGGTCACATCAGCCGGTCGGCGCGTCAGCGTGTTCGGGAACTTGTGTTTGCAGACTGGGCACTTGGGGCTCAACTGCCGTGTCCCGTTGACCGTGTCGACCGTCGCGCCGCAACTCGGGCAATCTACCATTAGCTCGAGCGAGTACGGTTCTGTTTGCTTGATTTCGTGAACCGTCAGGCCCGGAGTAAACCGCCGCAACTGTCCTTTCCATTGCGCGATCAGGTGGTTCGGCGTGATGATGCAGGCTGGGCGCAAGGCAGGATCTGCGATCGCTGCGATTGCCGTCGCCGTGTTGTGAGTGACAATATGACCGTCAGTGATGTACAGATTGCGTTTCGTAGATACGGCAATGCACCGAACCAGCTCAGTTCCGCATGGCTCGATCGACCTAATAGCTCTTGCCATATAGGGAAACTTGTACCTGGCGATTTTTTTGGTGCACTTGAACGGGCATTCGGGAATTCGAATGCTCACGTTATAAGCAAGCCTTCCCGATTTCTTCTCGCCTAGATATGTGTACGAAGTCTTCTTCGTCGTAATCGAGGCGAACCCACCAAGAGACTCGACTAGTCTTCTAACGTCCATCGCGAGCTTTTCAGAAACGGTAGAGTAGCTGACGTTAGAGCCACTAGCATTGACGGTTCCATCGGTGTCCATCAAGCCTTTCAAGCATTCCATTCTTCCCTCAGACCCGATCGAGAAGATGTATTTTGGAATCTTCTTCTCCCAAGACCTCTTGCCAGACAATCCTAAACGCCTGCAATCACTAACAACTGGATTACTGGCATTCCCGTTCCCGCCACTTACTCGATAGTCATGAGTGTGGATGTTCTCCCTTCTGAGAGTTACTCCGTACGGCAACTCCTTGGAAAAGTTTCCCCGTACTGATTCGTCGTAGCAAGATATCCCGACGGCAGACTGTTGAATACAGCCGTCGCCAATTAAGCAACCAAGGACGTATGGCGTGATCGATTTTGGCACGACACACCCTCCTTCAAATTCGATACCCTCGTGTTTCACGGCCAGCGGTAGAAACCAATTTGAGAGGACATTCCCAGAAGTTGCTCTTAGAAGGTTTCCACGTATTTCTGAAAGAGGAACAACCCTCGAGCTTTTCCTGGCTCGATCGTTCGCCGTTTGAACGTGCCACAAGTGCTCGTCGCAACACTTAGTAGACCTTCCATCGTTAGTGGTGACACGAAAAACATCCATCAAGCCTCGCTCAAAAACGCCAGTAACTACTCCGTACCCTCCGTCCGGATCAATTACTTCATCCCCAACCGAGATGTCGCCCATTCGCTTCCAGCCAGCTTTGGTAAGAACTTTGCAAGATAACGGCTGTGCCTTCCCCACGCCAACATCGTCCGCCAACAGCAACGATTTCTTTGTTTTGAACAGGTTGGCCGCGAGCCATTGGTAATCTCTCGGAGATTCACCGCGAGCGAACTTGATCACAGGTGGGTTGTACGTTCCGTTCAGGACGCTTTCCGCTCGGTCCTGGTCCATGAGCCATGAGGCCGCCAGCGATCGCAGCTTGATCTCGGGCGTCACCGTCATCGGGAACATCTGCTTGAACCACAGCAGCTCGCGGGACGGCTCGGGCAAGGCCGGTACAACTACGTCTCCGCCGCGCCGCTTTGCCAGTGACAGAGTGTTTTTGAGCCTTGTCAGAACATACGGGTCACCGGAAACGATCCATTCTTTCCCGGCCAAATCACAGCGGACTAATCCAGTAGACACTAACAGGCTTTCCTTGCAGAGTGATTCCGTGGAGTTCCTTGTGGCAAACCCGAGTGGTGACAAGCAGCAACTCAGATATGCCTGGGTCTACGGAGTATTTTGATAGCTGACGCATCACGGATGCCTTGGCCGAGTCAATCTTGCACTCGATGCCAATCGTTCCGCACTGGAAATCGATGATGCCTCCGGACACAGGCAGTTCCCTTGAATGCAGAACTGACGCGTTCTTGAAGATCGTCTCGATCGAGTCTTGCATGACCCGCTCGTTCCATGTCGGTATGGTCCACCGCTTGAGCAAAGAAATCAAATCGTCCGTGCTCATCAGGAAGAGAACCCGATGAATCCCGCCATTGCTGGATCGTACCATGGCAAGTAGTGGCGAGCGTTGACTACGAACCTGCCACGCACGCCAATCAAACGTAATGCCGACTTACCAAGCTCCTTGGCTCGTTCCTCTGTGTCAGCCTTCACGAACGTTGTGCCGAGATGGATGTCGCCGCTCTTGCCGCAGAACGCTTTAACCTCCCACTTGTCCCAGTGTTCTGGCCGCAGAACGCTTACGGGAATGTCTTTCACGGAAGTGATCAATGTTTTGTCCTAAATAAAAAGGGCTGGCGGAAATTTTCGACCACCGCCAGCCCTCCCCTTTCCCCGGTCACAAGGAACGTCGCTAATGTTTCTACGTCAACCAACTAGGCCGGAAGCCTCGGCGCTTTGGTCGCGGAAGCAGTTCGAAAGCCTAACCATGTCGATCTCGTCAGGGCAAATGAACTGGATGACGTTTGCAACCTCTTCTTCCGTGGCCGCGAGCAACCGATCGTAAATCACGAGGTGCGAGTTCGGCACGGCCGCAAACACCCACTTGGCCAGAAACGGATCGTAGAACGCCTTGGTGTCACGGCGAAACTGCTGGTAGTCGCTCGTGTCGGTGTCAACAAATGGCTTGGCTCCCGGCTTATCCGTACCCGTGTCAAAATGTAGGTGCAGCAATCGGTAGTACGAGATGCAGCAGGCTTCGAACTCGCGGACCTGGACAATGTATTTCCTGTCATCCCGTGTTGGGGTATCAAGCTTGAAGTCGTGGTTCTTTTGGTAGTTGGTTTCTTCGTCAATGTCGATGGTATGCCTGGGATCGATGTACATTTCGCAGTACTTCATCCGCTCCCCGAAGTACCACTTGAGCATGGTGCTCAACCATGTCGAGCCGCTTCTCGGAAACGATATGCACTCGGTGACGTACAACCCGTTGACAATTCTCATTTCGTCCTCATAAGCAGGGCGGAAGCCATCGACTTGGACACAAACTCAACATCCGTTTCGATCTGCTCGGCGGAGAATTCCCAGGTAGCGTGCGCGGCCCATTCACGGTTCAGGCTGCTACAGAACACTCGGTCGGCTATTGCGAGCAAGTCCGCATCGAACGCGTCCACGTCAACGATGTGGTACTTGGCGGTGTTGGCTCGGTTGTAGTCACTGGCCTTGGAAGCGTACCCGCCAGTCAGCCTCAAAGCGATCGACTGCAGATCCGCACCCGTGCAGACGATCACAATTGATTTTCGTATGTCAAAGAGGTTGTCTCGGACATGCTGCCAATCGTGGAACACTCCGAGCTCGGCTTGCATCCATTCTCGGCCCAACATCCACTCGTCGACCGTCCATGCCAGCTCATGCTCTCGATGGAAGAAGATTTGCTCCTGCATCTCCTCGATTCGATAGCCCGCCGCGCTAAGCGTTGACGGCAACCAATAATCCCAGAACGGATGCCCGATCTCGTACGGTCGCCCTTGCAGCAACTCGGCCTGCTTTGGGTCTACAAAGAACACATCAACGCCTGACCGCTCACGAACCGCTGTGCTAAAATCGCTTGCGTAGTTCCAGCGAATCCCGATGGTCACCGAGTCCGATGCCACGGCTCGCTCGATGGCTACAAAGCTTGCCTCCCCTGCTAGGATCTCGATGTCCGAGTTGATCAGCATTACCTTGGTTCGGTGTGTCATGGCAACCTTGGCCATATCGCTGATCAGGACCGTCCGGCGAACGTACTCGCTTTGCCAGTCTTGAACGCCAACCCAGTCGGTCACTTGCTTGTATCGGCTCGCGAGATCATCGACTTCCCCGGCCTGTTGGACGCACACGATCTTGAGACCGGCTTTTACCCATGAGTCGAGCACGGCCGCTTGCCGGTCTTTCTTCGGCGACAGTGATGTGACAGCCAAAAGGCCCTCAATCGTTCGCTTTACAAGTTTGCCGGACAACAGATTAAAGACAGATCCTCCATACTTCTCGATCGCAAGCCTCTCTGGGTGGACCGGATTAGCCATCCACTCATGGATCTTGGATCGCAGTTGCCTGTCTGAGACGCGTATCCCGACAATGGCCGCGATCGACTGGACTTGAAGTTCAGCATTACGAAAAAGAGACACTCTGCGCTCCGGACGGCTGAATGACAGTTACTTTCCGTCTCCACTGGCTCCAGTAACCTGGTCCGGAGTATTCACCAACTCCGTCGTAGAACCACCCAAAAACTCCGAAATATCCATCTAACAAGTTGATATTTCCACGCCATCCAGCCTCGTAATCATACCGAACATCGAACGTGCCTCCGGTAACGTTTAAATACGGTGATACCGTCTGTTTCATACCGATCAATACCGGCGTGGATTTCACCAAAATCCTGTCCCTCATAACGAATCGGACCGAATTCCACGCCCTGGTGGCACCAGGAAGCATCGGTCCTCCGTTCCATACCTGCCCGTTTTGCGAACTGCCAGATATGATTTGTTGCAAAGGCGGAACAGTGTATCCAACCCTTCCAGCCATGGTCGTCAGGTAGTGCTGGTTTACGTCCTGATCCGTGTACAGCAAGCTTTGCCAAGTATTCCCGCCGTCATTCCAAGTAGTGGGCGCGACATTGTAATCAAGCCGAGTCAGGTCTGGCGGTGTCCCAATCGTAGCTGTAATGGTTCCGCTATACGTGAAGTCGTAAAGACCAGGTACGTTAAGGGTCAGTGTCGGCTCGCCTCCGTACACAAAGCTGTTGGTCGGATACAGGTAGCTCTGCGGGTCCTGTATTACAGAATTTTTGAGAACAAGCTTGGATGGTGGTTTTGTAATTGTCTTGCCAGTAATGGAGAACGTGCCGCTACCGCTAGACTTTGGCCTATCTGGCTTAGGATTCAGCACTGTGAGGGCCACATTTGCAGGTCCTTTGAGACCAGACCCATCAACACTTACTTCTTGTCCAGTATTGCCGATTGTCGAGAAGCAGCCTCCGCCAATGTTAAAATTCAAAGCGGTACCTGGCCACAATATCCATGAGCTCCTAACGACCGTTCCCGAGAAAGCTGTCCCAGGGGCCAACGCCTTGACCGGATACACTCCATACAAGCACTTGCCTCGCTTTCTAGGCCCGACAGGCGACGGTCCATTGAAAGCGATCTGCCCAGGGTCCTGCGTGAACTCCGAGTAAACAGACGGCTTGTCACAAAACAGGATGACCTTGTTGCCCTCAAAGACAAGAAACTGAGCATTGCCAACCTTCTTCGCGCTGAGAGTCCAATCGCTGTACGCTTCCGGAGTCAGCAGTTCATTTCGCCATTTGCTTGGGTCCGTTACAAGTTGCATGGCAGCGAACGGCGGGATCGTCTCTTTTGTGGCGTTCTCGAACAGGTAGGACTTTCGAACCGCGTCGTCCGTGTCTGATGTCTGGTTCCCCATTACCGCCGCTTTCCTGGTTCTTGCTTGCCGTTTTGAATCTGCTCTTGCTCTTTCAGGTAGGTGTTGAGCTTATCCATTCGCTTCCGCTCATCAAACGTCGGCACGATCAGCGAGTGCTCCGTTCCATAGCTCGCGGTCGTTGTCGTGAACCCAGCGCCATCGATCGAGTAAGTAACCTGCTCAATGGTTCCGTCCAGTTCGATGTCAATGAATCCCGAGTAATCGCCTTGCTGCGGAGTGTTCGGCGAAATCTTTTGCAGTTCATACGCTGCATAAGTCTTGAGCTGCTTGATGACGGTTTCTTTGTTGTCGCCGAGCAGCCCTTGGTATGGAGATCCCGTCTTAGCATCGATGATCAACTCACGCCGCACGTCCGACCTTCGAACCCACATCGGCTTGGTGTTGTTTTTTCGTTTGGTTGGCTGCTTGTACACCTCGCGATACTTGGCATCGGAGTCGGGCCGCTTGAATCCTATTGCAGTTCGAACCCGCAAGTCTGGCTTGACGAAAACGATGTCATCACCCTTGGACTCGTACAGAAAGACCGCGTCAGAGAACATGAACAGAATCTTGTCCTTGTCGATCGAGAAGCTGCCTTTGTAGATCAGTTCAGACTTAACCTTGTCGGCGGCCGTCACCTTCATGAAGTCATGGGAAAACTTTTCAACGTTGTTGTCACCTTTTTCCTGCCGGTCGTAATACTTGCCATAGGCAAACGTATCTTTTCGGCGTTCGTCCTCTTTCTTTTCGCCGAGCAGTGTTTCCTTGTACAGGCAACTGTCACCGAAGAAAATCTGTGCCGGGTTAGTGATCGTGGACGCGACGTTGTCAGGCAGGATGAGGCCAGGCAATGAGATCGGCACCTTGACGCGGTACCACTTCCAAACGGACTGCAGAGCAAGCGGCCTGTATTTCAGTTCCACGTTGACGAAACTGCCAGGGTCTTCGGTCTTCCAGGACTTCACACCATACGCGTCTTTCGGCGTGTAACTGAGTTGGTCAATCGGAACGATCCGTCCGTCCGTTTCAAGGCCGACTGGATCACCAAGCTCGAGCGAAACTTCCCACAGTGTTGGTTCGGCGCTGATGTAGATGTCGTCCGGAACCTGCTCGATCTTGATCGACTCTTTGAGCTCCGCGCCCTTCATCGCTGGTAGCCGCTTGCCTACCCCCTGCTTGCAGATTAGGACGTCTCCATTGAGTTGCGGACAGACAATACATCCGAGCGCACTACAGAGCGACTCCAACGCCACAGCCGGGTTGTCCAAGTCCCATGTGACTTCCGGCCTCGGGTCATTCGGCAACGCTTTGACGTCGTACTTTTTCACCCCCATTTCGATCAGGCAAAGGGTCGCCAGTTCGCGTGGCGTCTTTCTTGTTCGCGTCTGGATCGTTCCCCCGATCACAGTGTTGTAGCTGCCGCTTATCTGACCGTACTTCCACTTCCAGCGATAATCCAGCAGAGTCAAGACAAAGTTCACTCCGTTCGAGTAGTCGATGTCGACGCTCTGCAGCAAGCAGTCTGCAATTACAAATTGCCGCGTTCCGTCCGTGAAGAAAACGGGTGCAACTCCGTCCGGAACAGTCGGAAGTTCCGGCACGCTGAACTGGATAACCCCAGGTTGAATCCCGCGTGACCGCGTGTAGCTCATCTGGGACACGCCAACCATGGAACCATAGCTGACGCGCCCTGCGATTTCGTAGTTTGCCATGGCCTACCCCACCACGAATCTGTCACCGATGACCCAGTAACCAACACCGGCAGGCAAGCTTGCGATCGGATAGCCGTCCCGCTTAACACGTCGCATCTCAACGCCCTGCCCAAGACTCGAGGCAGAAGCCTCTGCCCACCATCGTAGATCGACAATCGTGACCTTTGCATCGTTGATCGCGCCTGTGCCCTGAACCACGATTGGGGCCGGAATATCGCGGAGCCGCCCGTCGCTGTCGAAGTCAATGGTCGCCCCATCCCGCACGGTGATCGCCTTTTCCTTGGCCCACTTCACCATATTTGCGTACCCCGTTAGCGTTCCCTGCGCGAGTACACCAACGAGATCGAACGTGTTTGCGTCAATCCGCGTGACCGGACACACCATTCGATTTAGGCCGAGCACGCCGGAATAGGCCCGGATGTAGATCCTATCCCCCGATGCCAGCCCATGCGCAACGCTGGTAAACCGAACGCTCGATGGAGTCGATGCCGATGACGTGAACCCAGCGCCAAACGTAATCGCGGTTGGCACTCCGGACACTCCTATCTTTCCGCTCGCGATCCATCGCAGGCTGGCGTTGATGACGTCGATCGTGTTGCAATCACCCTCTCCATTTACGATCGCGGTCCCGCCAACCATGCTTAACGCAACTGGCGGTCGACCGAGAACCGCATCGCCGCCGAGCATGTCGAGCTTGTCGATGATGGAAGCCTCAGTCGAATAGAACGCCATGTCGTTCCCGGAGTTCTCGTTTGCCGTGATTTGCAGCGAAGCAAGTCGGCAGACGTCATCAGGACGAACACCGGCCGCCACGTCGCCTTGCACGCAGACGAGTCGGTTCGCGGTGTTCGCCCCTTTGAACGCCAGTGGTTTGATCGTCAATCCGGACTGAACATACAAGGCCACTGCATCGAACGCCCTGTTATCAACAGCAAACCTCATCACAGATGGTCCATCGCCTGACTCTCCGAGTCCAACTCGGATAATCAACGCGGTTCCGGACGTGCCTGTGAACGTCAACCAGGACGGTCTCGTTTCGTAGGCCCCATCATCCCTGGTCTCGGGGAGTCCGATATTCCCGGTAAAGCTTCGGTAGACATCGATCTGCAACGGAAGAATCGAGGAGGTCATTCCGTAGCAGCAATCAACGTCTCCGTCCGAGTACACGAGCGTTTGCCCGTCAACCGGTACGCCAAGCGTCCAGTTGTCCGCGTTGCTGTAATAGTTCGGCCCGGTTCCATTCACCGACGTGACCGTATCAATTGCCGCACTGGCGCTTCCGGTCAGCGACACATTGACGCCGAGCATAAGGAACTTCGAACCGGTGGCAGTCCACTTGATTCGGTATGGTCCGCCTGCTCCACCGATGACCGTGCATGCCCCACCGGCGAGTGCAGACACTGCGGTCTGAACAGTAGCCGCAGAAGCATTGTAAGCAATGTTCGCGGTTTGGACTCCGTTGTAGCTGAGCTTCCAGTTTCCGGACGTTGGCTTGTTCTCTATCGAAACGACTTGCACTTCTTGCTTTTCTTGCCTGCCGTAAGCCGTGCATTTCACGGTCGGTTCCGATGTCAGGAGCAAGCTTGTGTCAAGCCCAAGCCAGAACGGAATCGATACCGACCCGACGAACAACGCACTCGGCTGTGCCTGGAATGTGATCGTGAACCCTCGCAGAATGAACTGCCGACCAACATCCTCGGTTTCAATGGCGATGTCGCCGACAACGAGCACGTTTGCGTACTCAGGAAGCGCGAGGAGGATCCCGTCGAGAATATCCTGTGCAGTGTATGGTTCCGATGTGATCCATGGATAGGTCTGGGCCGTCCCGCTAAACTTCCACGAACCAGCACAAACCCCGCCCGTAAACTGGTATTTCAGAACCCAGGACTTCATTGGAGTCGATGCTTCGATGTCGATCACGGTCGCCCCAAGCCCGCCGTCGCCATCTTTCACGAGTGTCGCGTCAACAACGACCTCAGACAACGCACCTTGGAATATGATCCTGGCTGAGTAAGCTGGATCGGCGGAAGCGGCAACCGAGATGTTCGTCGGACCCCACAGGTTACCAGCCGCGTCTTCGATCATCTGCAAGCTGGAAGCACCAGTGAACTTGTACGAACTCCTGCCGGACCCTTCGAAGTGGTAGAGCGAGTCGACCTTTGCATCCAATTGCGGAATAAGGATTTCTTGGCTGACAATGCCCGTCTTTCCAACAGTCTCAACCGTGTACCCCGCATTATTATTGACTCCGAGTTCCACGCCTTCGCCAGCACCTATGACAGTGTAGGTCAGGTCGCCGCGAGAACCGTTGTCGACCCCTTGCTCAAGTACGATTCCAGCCGCAGCAAGAACCCAAGACACCGGAGTCGGCGACTCACTTGTCCACGAGCTTTCCGTGGTGAAAGTTGGAGCAGACACGCCTAAGGAGTATCCGCTAACTGTATGCGGTCTGGCTGTAACCAGCGACGTTTTATAGGTCGCAATTGCGACGTTTCGTATGAATGTCCCCCATGCAGTCATGGGCGTCGTTCCGTCTTTGCCTGCCTTCGTGCAGAACTTGCGATTGAACGGGTTGAGGCTGTCCGCACCGGATGTTGCTGGTACCGGCCTCTGTCGAAACTTGGTCCAGTTTGGGTAGGATACGCCTGTGCCTGAGTAGACAACATACCCACCCGATGCTGGCGCTGATGTCGTGCTACCATAAAAGTACGCAATTACTTTCTTCGACATGGACACCCATGCGTAGTAAGCCGCTGCCGTGTCAAACGTCAGCGTGTAGGTCGCTCCTGCGATGTACCCTGAGCTTGCTGGTATTTCGACCGAGGTCACCGTCACAGCGCTTGCGAGAGAACCAAGCCTAGCCGCTTCACCAAGGTACGTCAGCATTTGCGCGTTGGTCGCGTCCGCCTCAATAATGTTCCCGGCACCTGCGTACCCAGTTGTCGGTCCAAAGATGTACGATCGATCTTCGTAAAGCGTGAACGAAACGGACCCCTTCGTTCCAGGGCCTGGCACGATCGGAAACATAAAAGGCGGATCAGCTATCACGCCTGTCGGAGTCACCAATGTGATCCCGTACCCAGCGGTGTAACTGCCCGTGACTGTGATGTCCGTGCATGCAATCCCGAACGTTAGCAAGGCGGTCCGCAAGTTTGCAGCCGACACGTTGTAAGCCAAAACAAGCGGAGTCTTGCCGTTGGCCGCGATGCACCAAGTGCCGCTGCTCGGAGCAACCGGCCACGCGAGCGAGTAGACGTAGTTGCTGCCAGCCGAACCCTCCTGCATTTGCTGCACGTTGATTGTATTGATGGTTGGGTTGGTGACGCTTGCCACGACGCTGACAGGCTGGCCATCAGCTTTTCCAACGATCTTGATTGCAGGCAATCCGTTGTAAGAGCTTGCCGAATACTCGAGCGAATCAGCCGCCCCTCCGCCGAGCCCAGCATCAGCCGTCACAAGATCAAGCAGTTCGTTTACAACCCGGTTCGCCCGGTCGTAGTTGGTCAAGTCTGCCTCAGGCTGGATAGTTGGGTACGTGTACCCGTACCGCAGGATTCCCTCGTTGAGCTGGAATCGCGATCCAGGCGTCACGGTCCTGGGGATGTAGTACTTGATTTCTTTTACTGGGGCAGCTTGCCCAACCCATCTATTTGTCGGCATGTCTTTACCTTCTACCCGATTCTATAATGAGGGTCGCCTTCGAGTCGTGACGTGGACACGAACTCCCAGACCCATGAAATTTCCAACTCTTCCAGCACAACCCGTCCCGTCGCAGACAGAGAGCCAACGGGCCGAGCCACCTTGTTTATTTTTGGCTCCGGTCGTACCAACTCGGTTGGCCATATCGGCGGAGGAACGTCCGGGTAAGTGAACCTGCCAACAGCCTTGCCCGATTGCGTGGCCGTGCATTTCTCATGCGTCCGGAGTCTCTGTCTGACCCCTCTTCCGAAGTTCACTTCTTTGACATCGGCGACCCAACCACCACCCTGAATATCGATCGTCTCGGTGAATGAGGAGTACCTTGGGTAGATCAATGGGCGTTGCGTCAAGGTCAGGCTGATCGTGAATGACCGATACGTGCAGTACTCTCCGCCCTGGTATTTTGGGAAAGCCATCATCTTTGGACGGATTCCACCGATCGTGTCGGCATTGCGCCAAACATGGACAGTTGGGCTCCCGTCGTCGTTAAATAACCCGAAATCTCGGCCAGCAAAGCTGTATGCTTGCTGCATTTCGAGTATTTTGAAGTGAAGACCGGTGGGATTGGCTGACGGGAGAGCGTTCCGCAGACGGCCTTCTAGGTTCAAAGTTGTTACGATTTGACGCGTGACCTGGGCCTCGTCCTCAAGCACTTCCTGCGAGATCGTGAGTCCAGTTGTGTTGATTGCATGTTGATAATTCCCGTACCGGACTATCACCTTTTCGGATCCCCCATTGAGTTAGAAAGCGAGTTTCCATCCATGTCGTCCAGACTTCAAGCTATGTGCCTGGTCATTCCTCTTTTGTGCGTTTTCGGATGCGGGCAATCGGAGTCCGAACGGAATCGTCAGGCTGCACTTGCACGAGGCGATGAGGCTGTAGATAAATTCGAGCGGCTTATGCGAGAACAATCACGACTGAGCATTCAGCCAAAGTTTGACAGTGACGCCTTTTCGTCCCTCACCAAGAGGATGAAAGCGGCGACGGCGGAGGCGGATGAACATTACCGCGAGGCTAACAAGTATCCTAAACCAAAATACTCGTCGGTGTCAGAGATTAAGTATCTTGCCGCCATCGAGGAGTTGAAGGGGTTACAAATCCAGCTTGATACCGCAAACGCGGAAATGGCTGCCGCGATCGCAGCCAAAAGCCTTTCAAGACTTGAGAAAGCAGAGGCGGACATTGATCGCATCGATGCTGCTATGGACAAACTCTATGCAATTCGCAACCGGAACGCCCCGTCATCGCTTAAATAAGCTACCACCTGGCTGCTCCTTTTTGGCCCTTCTCAGCTGTTAACTGATCCCTCGCAGCCTGTTGCGTTGTCTGCTTAAAGGTCGCAAGCTGACGCTGCACCCCTTCTTGGATCTCTTGATACTTGCTTTCCAATAGCGGGTTGACGGTATCGACGATGCTTTTGACCACTGCGTTCGAATCAAGATCCAGCTTGGCAGACACGTTGTATGACGCTGAAAGCTGAGCCCGAAGCGTCTTTTGTGTCTGCTCAATGCTGGCACGTTCGCTTGCTTCCTTCGAACCAAACGTCCGATTGAAGCCAAACTTCTTGGCTTCCGCTGCATCGCCCTCGTTGGCAAACCGCATGGCCTCTTCGGTACCGACCGATCGCAAGGCATCCTTTTGTTCGTCTTTCAATGCGCCCGCTCCGTTAGCACGCGCAAACTCAAGGGCCTTGATGGCTCTTTCCTTCTCGATCGCACCGAGCTTGGCGAAGTTCTGAGCCGCATTTTTGTAACCGCTGGTCAGCCGGTCCATGCTGGTTTCCTGCAATGCTATTTGCGATCGCACGCTGTCTTGGATCTTGGACTGCGTATCAAGAGCGACTCGGCTTTGCTCCTCAACCAACGAACGTTGCTTTTCCTTGGAAGCGACAATGCCATCTTCGAGAGTTCTGATCGCACGAACAGCTTCTTCCCGGCGTTTGTCACCCTCTTTACCGACATCGATGTTGGCAGCCTTGATGGCGGTTAGTTCCTCAATCGCCTCATAGGCCGCTGCTTGGGTTGTCCTTTCCGCTTGGAGCTTGTCATTGAATGAGTCGGCAACAGCCGTTCCTTGCCTGCTGATCGAATTGATGATGTCAGCTTGCAGGGTTGTGGCTTCGGTGACAGCACGCGTGTACTCGCTGAAATCGTTGTTGTCACCCATTCGAAACTGGTTGATGATCTTCTGCATGGCTTCCAGCTTGGTGGCCGTTTCGGTCTGCGTCCTGCTTTCGGCCATCGAGACTCCGGAAACACTGCCGTTGAAACTGGCGTTGTTGCGCTGCACCGAACTGTCGCGATCGAGACCAGCCATCCTGCCAGCAATTAAAGCAACGGTCTCACCGGTCGACTTCTTGTCGTTCAACTCGGCCATGATCGCAGTTTTTGCGCGATTCCTTTCGGCCTTAGCCAATTCAACGTTACCCTTAGCGAGCATCGCGTAATCGGCAAGTGCAGGAGCACTTGCCGAAAGCATCGTCCTAATGCTAATCGCTACTCCCGCAATTACAGAGCCGTCCGAACTCGCACCGCCCTTGCCAAGTCTGTTTTGCAAGCCTAGCTGTTCTATTGCCCAAGCCGCCCAACTCGCCTGCGTTTTTGCAATTGTCATCGTTACTGACTTCTCAGCCTGCGCTCTCCCGCTAAGAGTTTCCTTCGCTTCAACGGCTACCAAACTCAACGCGGCCAGGGCAGCCCCAGCGGCGGCGATTGTTCCAAGTACTCCAACTGCAACTCCGCCAATGGACATTTGGCCAGCACCAACGACCGCAGTAGCAGCGCCTGACGCAGCCGATGTGGCTGCTCCGCCAGCCGTAACCGCAGCTCGGTTTCCAACGTTTCCTGCCGCCAAGTCGATGACGCTGCTAGCAACGCCGCCCTTCGTACCACGCGACATTGCCAGCCGATTGTTTGCCAGCGTCGCAGCGTTCGCCGTCTGGGCCTCAAGCACGAGCTGAGCCTGGTACGCTCGCAACTGTGCGAACTGCGGCCCCATCAACGCTTGCTGGGCTTTTGTCACGTTTGCAGCCGCCTCGGTCGACTGCCGGACCGCCTTCCATCCCATGCTGAAAGACTCGAGCAAATCAACGGCCCCGTCCACAATGTCAAACGCACCTTGGATCGCAACTAATCCTTGCAGCATCTTCTGAGTGTTTTCCTCAGACATGAGACCAAGTTCCGCAAACCCCTTGGTAGCACCAAGGACCGAACGCACTCCCTTTACAACCGATGAGTTCAGTCGTTCCGTCGCTTCGCTCTGCTGGTCCTTAGCGTCCGTTACGACCTGGGTACCCTTTCTCATGTTGGCAGCGATCTTATCTTGAACGGAACCTTCCTTTGCCAAGTACCCATCGAGATCGTCCGCCATCTCAGCGTACGCTGCGGAGGCTGCCAGCACCCGCTCCATGTACTCCTCCTTCATGTCTGCGGTCTGCTGAGCCATCTCGGCCTTGATATTCGCGCCCGACTCCTTTGTTCTTGTCTCAGCCTCGTCAAGCATTGCGCCGACTCGGTTCGCCGAAGCGCCTTTGACCGCAACGTCGACGACAACCTGCGATCGGTTCGAAGCAATGGATTGGACCCTGGAAATTGCATCCC
>Ga0247835_1000706_pt1 | contig 46035 bp, 39 predicted proteins | sample LaCtaG_3_FD_189912 | JGI IMG/M metagenome (GOLD analysis project Ga0247835, IMG submission 189912) | Freshwater microbial communities from meromictic Lake La Cruz, Castile-La Mancha, Spain - LaCruzMarch2015_13.5m | ecosystem: Environmental > Aquatic > Freshwater > Lake | place: Spain: Castile-La...
GCCATGCGGGAATGGAAATAAACCTGCAAGAGAACATCGCCGAGTTCTTCCCGCATACCTTCGCGATCGCCCTCACCGAGAGCGTCGATAAATTCGTAGGACTCTTCGAGTAGGTATTTCACGAGAGATTCATGTGTCTGCTCGGCATCCCATGGACATCCGCCAGGAGAACGCAAGCGATCCATTACCTCAACGAGTCGAAGTAATTCAGACATCAAAAACTCGTTACTTAGTTATTCTTTAGACGGTGTGACAACATCGCCTGTGGCTTCGCCAGCAATGATTGTGCCCGTCGTAGGATCCCAAATACCGTAACGTGGATTTACCTTGATCTTAAGTTCATTAATTTTTGCGATGAAGAGTTCTTGAATTCGAGTTTGAATTTCTGCTTCTGCAACACCGGTCTGACCTAAAGCTTGACCTAACTTTTGAGTTGTAAGCAGCGCGCGAAGGTAACCATCTAGATCTTCAGGGGCGATTGCTGCTGAAACTAGTGCTGCAGGTAGCGCGTCTTCGCCACCAACCTGCTCGATGATTTCTCCGCGTCGACCTGCGATTTCAGAACTTGTGATCTGAATATCGAGTTCAGTTGCAATCTCAGAAAAACCTGCGAGAAGAAGTTTGAAGTTCAGTTGATTGCGAAGAAGATTTTCTCCGGTTTCAAGTTGCATCTGAGTGGTATCAACTTTGCCACGCTCTGCCAAAATCGAATCGACATTCGCTTGTAGCTCAGCGGTTGTGACCTTGGTATCGCCGAGTGAGAGCGCTGCATCTACGTTGGAGCAACCTGTGAGCAGAAGTCCTGTTGCAACTACAATGGCGGTCAGAATCTTCTTCACGATTTACTCTCTTTCGACGTTAACTCTTCCAGGGCCGTGGATACCCAGGCCAGGAGAGAAGTATCCCCCATTGCAGGCGATGGATTGGACGGACTCCAGCCGCTGGGTTTAGCGATGGTGACCAGAACGCTATTTGTTGCGCTCTTATAGAGCGATCCTGGATATAAACGGGTGAGACGTAGCTGACGTGATTCGGCCAAAATCAGTGGCGAGATTTTCAGGAATTTCCCAGTTGAGACAACTTCAGTAACCCCAAGTGCTTTTGCTTGTGCGCGAAGCGCTGCCACCTTCAATAGCGATTGCGCTTCTTCTGGCAGTGGACCGAAGCGATCAATGAGTTCTGCCTCGATCGCATCAACATCTGATTGCACAGCAACATCTGCAAGGCGGCGATAAAGATCTAGTCGCAAACGCTCACCGGGAACATACTCTGGATCGAGGTGGGCATTAACTGGCAGTTCAACTTTGCACTCACGGTTCTTTTCGCCAGTCTCAATAATTCCTGCTTTGTAATCATGCACAGCTTCACCGACCATGCGCATATAAAGATCGAAACCAACATCTGCAATGTGTCCTGATTGTTCGCCACCAAGTAAATTACCGGCGCCGCGAATCTCTAGATCTTTAAGAGCAACTCGCATGCCCGCACCAAGATCAGTATTGGTAGCAATTGTTTTTAGGCGATCGAGTGCGAGTTCAGAAAGTGGTTGATCTGCTGGGTATAAGAAATATGCGTAGGCACGCTCTCTACCGCGACCGACGCGACCACGCAGTTGATGAAGTTGAGAAAGGCCGAAGTTATCGGCGCGCTCAACAATCAACGTATTTGCATTTGCAATATCTAATCCGCTTTCGACAATGGTTGTGCAGACAAGAACATCAAAGTCACGATTCCAGAAAGCTAAGATCACATCTTCCAGTGCGCCTTCACTCATCTGTCCGTGAGCTACTCGTATACGCGCCTCAGGTACCAACTCTTGAATCTTTGATGCGGCGCGATCTATTGATTCCACGCGATTGTGTAGATAGAAAATCTGGCCATCGCGTAATAGTTCGCGGTGAATAGCTGCTCTGATCTGAGCATCATCTGCTGGACCAACATAGGTCAAGATCGGATGTCGCTCTTCAGGGGGCGTTGTTATCGTAGACATTTCGCGAATACCAGTAACTGCCATCTCAAGTGTGCGTGGAATAGGCGTTGCAGACATGGCTAAAACATCGACTGTCGTGCGTAATTTCTTCAGGGATTCTTTCTGCTCAACGCCAAAGCGCTGCTCTTCATCAACAATAACTAGGCCGAGATCCTTAAAGACTACATCTTGTGAAAGTAAACGATGGGTTCCGATGATTACATCAGCGCTGCCGCTGAGTGTCTCATCAAGGATTGCCTTGGTCTCTTTTGCGCTATTAAAGCGTGAGAGCCCGACAACCTTGATGGGAAATCCTGCATAGCGTTCGGCAAATGTCTTCGTATGCTGCTGAACTAAAAGTGTTGTTGGCACTAAGACTGCGACTTGTTTGCCATCTTGTACCGCCTTAAATGCTGCACGTATTGCTATCTCTGTCTTTCCATATCCCACATCTCCACAGATGATGCGATCCATCGGATATGGGCGTTCCATATCTTGCTTTACATCTTCAATGGTCGAAAGCTGATCAGGAGTTTCGATATATGAAAATGCATCTTCGAGTTCGCGCTGCCATGGAGTATCAGGTGAGAATGCAAAGCCAGGTGCGCTGGTGCGCGCTGCATAAAGTCGAATTAACTCACCAGCGATTGCCCTAACGGCCTTGCGCGCACGACCCTTTGCCTTCTGCCATTCACCGCTACCGATGCGATGGACAGTGGGAGCTTCTCCGCCGATGTACTTACTGACTTGTTCGAGAGTGTCAGTTGGAACAAAGATGCGATCGCCAGGTTGCCCACGTTTTGCAGATGCGTATTCGATTACTAAGTATTCGCGCGTTACTCCACCTACGGTGCGAGAGACCATCTCAATGTAGCGGCCAATGCCGTGTTGTTCATGTACAACAAAGTCGCCAGACTTTAACTCGAGTGGGTCAACTGCTTGCTTTCGCTTGGAAGGCATCTTTGCGCTATCGCGACCACTTGATTTACTGCCAGAGAGATCGCGTTCGGTAACGAAAAGCAGCGCGTTGAATTCTGAAGAAAATCCATATGCAATCGCTGATCGACAGAGATAGATCATTCCCTTCGTTGGAGCCGCATTCAGTGTTTCAAGTGTGTGTACAGGTAGATCCGCGCTGCGAAAAATGCCCGCATAGCGCTCCATCATTCCGTGGCCGGATGTCGAGAAGATGACGCACTTGTTTTCACTCAACCCTTGGCGGAGTAGCTCGATTGCTCGCTCACTATCTCCACGCATTGGTTCGATAGGTGTGAAATCAAGGAAAGAGGCTTCTTCATCTAGGTCACTTCCAAAAGAGTTGAGCGAGCGAATAGTCAGTCCGCATCTAGTGATCACCTCATGTAACTCTTGCCAATCAAGGTAGGTGATTGCTTCCACTGGAAGTGGTGCATCGCCTCCAAGAGATGCACTCGACCACGCAGCCTGGAAAAACTCATCATTGGTTGCAATGAGATCCGCGCTGCGAGATTTGATTCGCTCGTCATCGAGAAAGACAACCTCGCAGTTAGCGGGCATGCGTTCTGTAATCGTCTCTAACTCATCAACCAGCATCGGAATCAGTGATTCCATACCATCACAGGAAATTCCTGTTGCAATCTTGTTGAGAATCTCTGAGGCTGATGGAAACTTTTCTTCTAGCGCTGCAGCCCGCGCTTGGATCTCCGGGGTCAAAATGAATTCCCGACAAGGCAAGATTTCAATAACTTCTGTGACCGGCTCCTGAGTTCGCTGATCTGCTACGTCAAAATACTTCATCTCTTCAATCTCATCACCGAAGAAATCAATTCGGATTGGATGTATTGCAAGTGGGAAGAAGACGTCAACAATTCCGCCGCGGACAGCGAACTCGCCTCGCTTTTCAACAAGATCGGTTCGTGTGTATGCGTTACGTGTTAAATGCTCAATTAAATCGGTGAGAGAAATCTCTTGCCCGATCTCCAACGTTCGTAGTGGCACCCGTGAGATATCTGCGATGAATCTATGAATCATTCCGCGAACAGGAGTGATGACAATCGGATTGGTGCCCTTAAGATTTGCTAACGAATTTAGCGTTGCGATACGTCTTGCAACAGTGTCACTGCGCGGACTTAATCGTTCGTGAGGAAGCGTTTCCCAGGCTGGAAATTCCAGAACGTGTGAATGTAACTCGCGAAGCTCATGGGCAAGATCTTCTGCACCGCGAGATGAGCTAGTGATTACTAAGAGCGGGCGCTCCTTTGCCCGGGCTGCAAGTAAGAATGGGTATGCTGGAGATGGCGCAATAACTTTCGTTGCGTTCTTGAGAGCATCGACTACTGATGAGTTGGTCTCGATTAATGAGATCAGTCCTCGCACAGCACACCCCCAATGGCAACTGGCCCCGCTTGGTAAAGACCAGGGGGCTACGAGCAAAGTCTACGGTGTGTGCGATGCGCCGATTGCCTGCGAGAATACGCACATGACAAATCAGGATGAGGCTCTGCGCGCAGATGTGCGCCGCCTTGGCGATCTCCTGGGTCAAACACTTGTGCGTCAAGAAGGACAAGAACTTCTTGATCTCGTCGAAAGTGTCCGCAAAGCTGTGCGCGAAGGTAGCGGAGCTGAAGTACTTAAAGACTTATCTGTCGAAGATTCAATCCAACTTGTGCGCGCATTTAGTACTTATTTCCACCTGGCAAATGTTGCTGAACAGGTAAACCGGGTACGCATTCTTGCGGCATCACGAGATCAGGGAAGTTCTTGGATTTCTCGCGCTGTAGATAAAATCGCAGAGGCGCAGAAGTCACAGACTCCTGGACATCAATTTTCTCAAAATGATCTTGAGCAATGGATCAGCGAGCTCAGTGTCCGTCCAGTATTTACCGCGCACCCAACTGAAGCAGCGCGTCGTTCGATTCTAAATAAGTTGGGTGAGATTTCACGTTTGCTCGACCTGCCAAAGAGCGTTACAAATTCGCAATCACTGGCCGAAATTGTTGACTTGTTGTGGCAGACCGATGAACTTCGAGTTGAACGCCCTGAGCCACTTGATGAAGCGATGAACGCCCTTTATTACCTCGATGATTTAGCACGTACAACGGTTCCAGAAGTACTCAATGAGTTTGCACACGAACTTAAGCGCGTGGGAATTGATCTTCCCGTGACTGCCCGTCCCCTAACTTTTGGTACCTGGATCGGTGGAGATCGTGATGGCAATCCAAATATCACGCCAGAGATCACAAAGGCTGCCGTAGTACTGCAAGTTGGTCACGCAATCCGAACAACAATCGCTGCGATGGATCAGTTGCGTCAGATGCTTTCAGTCTCTACCCGCATTATTGGTGCAACGCCAGAACTTTCAGCTTCCGTTGAAGAAGATCTGAAGAACATTCCTGAGTTTGAGGCACGCTTTCGCCGCCTCAATGTTCAAGAGCCATACCGCTTGAAAGCAACCGCCATCGTGCATCGCCTTGCAATGACTCGTGATCGCCATGCGAAGGCAACTCCTCATGTTCCACATCGCGATTACAAAGACACATCTGAACTGCTTGCAGATTTAACTCTGATGCGCGATTCACTCTTTGCACATAAAGGTGAATTGATTGCCACCGGCCTGCTTGAGCGAACAATCCGCTCAGTCGCTGCCTTTGGAATTACCCATGCCACCCTTGATATTCGCGAACATTCAGATGCCCACCACAGCGCGCTTGCAAAGATTATTGGTGGAACTTATGCCACCCAAAACCATGAAGAGCGCTTTGCGACTCTCACCGCTTTACTTAATGATGCACAGGGACTTTCCACAGCATCGCTTGCCGACAATGATGCAAAGACTTTCAATACCTTTGTTGCGATCAATGAGTTAATTGAAGACTTTGGCCCAGAAATTATTGAGACCTACATCGTCTCAATGACAAAGGGTGCTGATGATTTAATCGCTTCAACTGTCCTTGGAAAGTTGGCAGGGCTTGTCGATATCAAGGCAGGGGTTGCCAAGATTGGTTTTGCGCCACTTCTTGAAACTGTTGCCGAACTTCGCGCAGCCGGTGAAATTCTTGAAAAACTCTTATCAAATCCAACATATAGAGAAGTTGTTGATCTGCGCGGAAACGTTCAAGAAGTGATGCTCGGATACTCAGATTCGAATAAGGATGCTGGAATTGCAACAAGCCAATGGGAAATTCACCGCGCACAGCGAAAGTTGCGAGATGTTGCGATGAAGCATGGCGTGAGACTTCGTCTCTTCCACGGTCGCGGTGGTTCTGTTGGTCGCGGTGGCGGACCTACTTATGAAGCGCTTGTGGCCCTTCCTTGGGGATCAATCGATGGTGAAATTAAATTAACTGAACAAGGTGAAGTAATCAGTGATAAGTATTCGCTTCCAGCTCTTGCACGCGAAAACGTAGAACTCACACTTGCAGCATCTCTTGAAGCGACCGTACTTAACCGCGCACCACGACAGAGTGTTGAAGAGCTCGAGCAGTGGAATTCATGCATGGATCTCATCTCAGATGCAGCCTTTGCGCAGTACCGAAAGTTAATTGATCACCCAGATTTGCCAGCATATTTCTACGCATCTACTCCAGTAGAACAACTTGGAAATCTCTTCCTCGGTTCCAGACCTTCACGTCGTCCAGATGCATCAACAGGCCTTGGCTCACTTCGTGCAATTCCTTGGGTATTTGGTTGGACGCAATCTCGTCAGATTGTTCCGGGATGGTTTGGTGTTGGATCAGGTCTTAAGGCTGCCCGCGAAGCTGGCAAGAGTGATGTGATGACAGCGATGCTTAAGGATTGGCACTTCTTTCATACATTTGTGAGTAACGTTGAGATGACCTTGGCAAAGACTGATTTAAAGACTGCCCGCGGTTATGTAGAAGCACTTGTACCGAAAGAGTTACATCACTTCCTAGATGAGATCACCGCAGAGTTTGAACTTACAGTTGCAGAGATTTTGCTCCTCACCAAGAAGAACTCGCTACTGAGCGAACAGCCAGTTCTTGCTCGTACTCTGCAGGTTCGCGATGCCTATCTCTCGCCTATCCACCTTATGCAGATCAACTTGCTGCAACGTGTGCGCGCAGAAGGTGCGACGGCAGATCCTGATTTAATCCGTGCGCTCTTGCTAACAATTAACGGTGTCGCTGCTGGCCTTCGAAATACCGGCTGATTTAAGAGTTAAATTTCCCCTGCGTTAACTCAAGTCCCTTTTCAATAAGGAACTCCACAACATCTGCCCCGCGTTCAATGAACTCGTCGAGGTCTTTCTTCTCTTCTTTACTAAATTGCTTCAAGACAAAATCGGCAGGGTCTTGTTGGCCCATAGGGCGACCAATGCCTAAGCGAACTCGATAATAATCTGGAGTATTAAAGGCTGATGTCATTGATTTCAAACCATTGTGGCCGTTATCGCCACCGCCTAGCTTGGTGCGAATTACAGAGTATCCAATATCAAGTTCGTCATGAAGAACAATAATGTTTGCTGGTTCGACTGAATAAAAGTTTGCTAACGCTTTAATTGGTCCGCCGGTCTCGTTCATGTAGCTATGAGATTTAGCGAGAATGATTTGGTGGGCATCATTGCCAACGCCTAATTTGTAGGCGGCTATATGTGTACGGGATTTATGACTTGCAAGCTTTACTGAATGACGTTTAACAAGTTGGTCAATCACCATCTGACCCACATTATGACGGGTGGCAGCGTATTGATCCCCTGGATTACCAAGGCCCACTACCAACCACGTCATAATGAGAAAGGGTACGGGTTAAGCGTCCTTCTTTTCAGCATCTGCTGCAGGTGCCGCAGCATCTGTTGCAGCAGCAACTGGAGTCTCTTCGACTGCAGCTGTTGAACGCTCAGACAAGTGAACGATGATCATCTTTGCATCGCTTACAAGTGTTGTACCTGCAGGCAGTGCGATATCTGATGCGTACTTAGATGTACCAGCAGTCATGCCCTCGATATCAAGTGTGAGGAACTTAGGAATAGAAGTAGCTTCTGCTTCAACTTCGAGTGTGTGGTTAACGTGCTCGAGGATTCCATCTGGATCGTGCTTTCCTTCAGTATGAACTGGAACAGCAACAACAACCTTCTCGCCACGACGGACAAGTACGAGGTCGATGTGCTCAAGGATCTGCTTGAGTGGGTGGCGAACTACTGACTTTGGAAGTGTGAGTTCGACCTTTCCATCAATATCGATGTTAAGAAGAACGTTTGACTCTTTGAGAGCAACGCCAAGTTCTTTCGCTGGCAATGTGATGTGAAGTGGCTTCTCACCGTGGCCGTAGATAACTGCTGGAACAAGACCTGCAACGCGTGCACGACGTGAAGCACCTTTACCGAATTCAGTACGTGTGGTGCCCTTGATTGATAATTCAGCCATTAAAAAACTCCTAGTTAGTAGTTCAAAGCCTTTGGCTATGAACCAGAAGACATTGTGCTCTGACTAGGAGTTGAAATCCTTGCCGTCGATAACGGTTTCCTTTATATACTTTAAGGAGAAACCCTCGCCAGAATAAGCCAAGACTAGCCTGACTTAGCTGTGGCCGTCAAAAAGGCTTGTGACTGAGCCATCTTCGAAGACTTCGCGGATCGCGCGGCCTAGAAGTGGGGCAATTGTGAGCACGGTCAGCTTGTCGAAGTGCTTGTCGTCTGCGATCGGCAAAGAGTTGGTAACAACGACCTCGACCGCGCGTGATTCTTTCAAACGCTCTACTGCAGGGCCTGAGAAGACTCCGTGAGTTGCAGCGACAATTACATCCTTTGCGCCGCCTTCAAAGAGTGCGTCAACTGCCTTTGTAATCGTGCCTGCAGTGTCGATCATGTCATCAATAACCACGCAGGTGCGACCGGTGACATCACCAACGACGCGACCTGTCACTGATTCATTAGGAACAAGTGGGTCACGTGTTTTGTGAATAAATGCGATTGGGCATCCGCCGAGAAGTTCTGACCAGCGCTCTGCAACACGTACTCGACCTGAGTCAGGTGAAACGATTGTGAGCATTGAGCGATCTACTTTACTGCCAACGTAATTTGCAAGCATCGGCAAAGCGAAGAGGTGATCCACTGGACCATCAAAGAAACCTTGAATCTGTGATGTGTGCAGATCAACAACCATCAACCGATCAGCGCCTGCAGTTTTGTAGAGATCAGCCATCAAGCGAGCTGAGATTGGCTCACGTCCGCGATGCTTCTTATCTTGACGCGCATATCCATAGAACGGAGCAACAACGGTGATGCGCTTTGCTGATGCGCGCTTGAGTGCATCGACCATGATGAGTTGTTCCATGATCTGCTTATTAACTGGAGCAGCGTGAGATTGGATTACGAATGCGTCACAACCACGAACTGATTCTTCAAAGCGAACAAAGATTTCACCATTTGCAAAGTCATATGCTGATGTTGGTGTGAGCGGAATGCCTAGCTCTGTTGCGACCTCTTCTGCGAGCTCTGGATATCCACGTCCTGAAAAGATGCGCAATTTTTTCTCGGAAGTTAATCTGAGTTCGCTCAAAGGTGTCAGCCCTTCTTCTCATCATGACGCGAGGCCGCATCTGCTGATTTAGTGCCGGATCGCTTGCGCATGACCCAACCTAATACATTTCTCTGCTTTGCTCTAGCAACCCCGATTGCTCCGGGTGGCACATCCTCGGTAATCACTGAACCAGCGGCTGTGTAAGCGCCATCTCCGATTGTGATTGGGGCGACCAACATCGAATCGCTGCCAACTCGGACGTGATCGCCCACTGTGGTGTGGTGCTTTTCTACGCCGTCATAATTAACAAAGATTGTTGCGGCACCGATATTTGTGCCTTCACCGATTGTGGCATCGCCAACGTAGGAAAGATGTGGAACTTTTGAGCCTTGCCCAACCACTGCATTCTTCATCTCGACAAATGCGCCAGCTTTACTTGATGCACCGAGATCTGTGCCTGGCCGTAAGTATGTAAATGGACCCACGTTCGCATCTTTGCCGATGACTGCGCCTGTGCAATGAGATTCGATGACATGAGCACCCGCTGCCACTGTGCAATCGAGCAAAGTAGTGCGAGGTCCGATGACTGCCCCACTTGCGACTGTGGACTTTCCAGCAATCCATGTGCCTGGCAATAAGGTCACATCACTTGCAACTTGTGCTGTCGAATCAACCCAGGTTGTCAGTGGATCAACGATTGTCACACCCGACTTCATGAGATCTTCGTTGATGAGATCACGAAGAAGCGCGGCGCTTTCAGCTAACTGGCTACGATCGTTAACGCCAAGAATCTCAATGAAATCTTCAATCAAAACTGCGGCAATTGAACCGCCATCGTTACGCAAAATTTCAAGAACGTCGGTGAGGTAGAGCTCGCCTTGTGAATTATCGTTCTTCAACTTTCCGATTGCACCAGCAAGCTTTACGCCATCAAATGCGTAGACGCCAGAGTTAACTTCATAGATTGCCTTCTCGTTATCGCTGGCATCGCGCTCTTCCACAATACGCAGCAGTGATCCATCGTCACTTCGCACAATTCGGCCGTAGCCTGTGGGATCTGGATGTTCTGCTGTCATCACTGAGGCGACAAACCCACCTTTGTGGTGAACATCTAAAAGTGCTGCCAATGACTGGCTAGAAAGCATAGGAGTGTCACCGGCGAGAACAAGAACTGTGCCGCTTGGTGTCATGCCTGCGAGCGCAAGTTGTGTTGCATGTCCTGTGCCACCGCGATGTTCTTGAAAGACTGTAGTTGCCTTAGGTGCAATAAGGGAAACGTGTTCTTCCACAAGTTCGCGGCCTGCGCCAACAACAATGCGAAGATTCTTTGCATTCAGTCCATCAACTGCGTGGAGAACGTGTCCAAGAAGTGTGCGACCTGAAATTGAATGAAGAACCTTTGGAATTGCAGATTTCATTCGCGTGCCTTCTCCAGCGGCGAGAACAACCACTGTTTCTAGGCTCATATGTGAAGTCTATCTTGCTCCGTCAATCAATCAGACTGTCTTTTGTACTTCGGCGGGCACTTGCATTGCTCCGCTAGCTCCTTCGGCGGGCAATTGAAATTGCTCCGCCACCAGGTATCGATCCTGGACCCTGGGCTTCAAAGGCCCATGTGCTAGCCACTACACAATGGCGGAACCCGTATTCTCCCTCATCACATAGGGTGCTGGCGACCAGAAGGCGCGAAAGCGTTAGAGAATTTTGGCTCCATGAACAGGTCCGAAGGCTCGAGCAACGCTTCCTACTACTCCGCTTGAGGTCAGAGCGACGGCGAGATCTAATCCCGCCTCTTCATCTGCAACTAGAAATGCAACAGTGGGTCCTGAGCCAGAGACGATTGCACCAAGTGCACCATATTCCTGACCCACATCAAGGACGAGTGAAAGAGCCGGACGCAATGTGCAGGCCGCGCTCTGTAAATCATTACTTAACGATGCGCCGACAGCTTTAGCATCGCCTGCAAGAAGTGCTTGCATCAATTGATCGCTAATTCGCGGTGCAGAGATATCGCGTTCTGCGCGGAGTCGATCGCATTCGGCATAGACCGCAGGAGTTGAAAGTCCAACGCTAGAAAGTGCTAATACCCAGTGATAGGTGCCGCGAGAAAGTGCTGACGTTAATTGATCACCATGACCTTGGCCGATCGCTGTTCCTCCGGTGAGCATGAAGGGAACATCGCTTCCAAGGGAGGCGGCAAAATCATGTTGCTCATCGCGACTCATATTTAATTCATAGAGATAATCGATGGCAAGAATTGTTGCCGCGGCATCGGCACTTCCTCCGGCCATACCACCTGCAACAGGAATGCTCTTCTTAACTTCAATATGTGCATCGATAGCAATGTCATACTCGGATGCGATCAGCTTGGCTGCCTTAACTACTAAATTTGAATCATCTGCAGGCACGCCATGTGTGTGATCGCCAACGATAGAGATAGTGATTCCAGAACCTGGCTGACTTTTAGTTACGGTGACATCGTCAAAGATAGAGATGGCTTGAAATACTGAAACGAGGTTGTGATACCCATCTGTTTCGCGTGGGCCTACTGATAATTGGAGATTGACCTTTGCAGGTACACGCACCGTTACGCTCTCTTTAGCCACGGCAAGACCTTATTGCTTATTTGGCAATCTTGCAGAAATCTTCAATGGTCAACGCTTCCCCGCGCAAGGTGCCATCTACTCCTACAGATGCAAGATGGGCTTCGGCCGCAGCCGAACTTCCGTAGAGAGATGACAAGGTTGAGCGGAGCATTTTTCTGCGTTGGGCAAAGGCGAGATCGATGATGGTGAAGACTTTCTTACGTAGTACTTCATCACCAAGGGGTGCATGGCGGGTAAATCCAACGAGTTTGGAATCAACATTTGGCGCTGGCCAAAAAATAGATCGAGAGACTGATCCGGCACTCGATACATCTGCCCACCACGCCGCTTTTACGCTGGGGATTCCGTACTCCTTGCTATTTGGTTTCGCTGCAAGACGATCGGCAACCTCTGCCTGAACCATCACAACACCCGTGCGCAGAGTGGGAAAGAATTCAAGGAGATGTAGAAAGACTGGAACAGATACGTTGTATGGCAAGTTTGCGACAAGGACAGTCGGTGCGACATCGAGAGTACGAATGGCTAGCGCATCACTATTGATTACCGTCAGCATTGAGGCACGATCGCTATGGTTGGCAGCTGTTATCGGTAACTGGGTTGCAAGGCGTTGATCAATTTCAATCGCGACAACTGATGCGGCTTCTTCAAGGAGTGCCAGGGTAAGCGAGCCAAGACCTGGCCCGATTTCAAGTGCAACATCATCTGATTTCACATCTGCTACTCGCACAATTTTGCGGCAGACATTGGCATCGATCACAAAGTTCTGTCCCAGCGATTTAGATGGTTTGAGATCAAGCAGCGCTGCCAGCTCGCGAATCTCTGCCGCACCTAAAAGAGTCACAGGGTTGACCCTGCTGCAAAAGAGCCAAAGATTCGCTCAGCGTTATTTGAAAGAGCTGTTGCAAATTCTGCTAAATCAGCGTTGCGCTCTATAGCCATGGCGCGCACGATGGTTGCAATCTGCGCAGGTGAGTTAAGTGAACCTCGATGTGGCATTGGCGCTAAGAAAGGTGCATCGGTCTCAACTAAAATCTGATCGATAGGTGTGATCGCTAACGCTTCACGCAACTGTGGCGCATTCTTAAAGGTGACGGTTCCGGCAAATGAGAGAACATAGCCGCGTTCAATACATTTCTTAGCCATCTCTATATCTCCAGAAAAGCAGTGAAAGACGGTCTTGGCTGGCGCACCAACCTCGGCTAAGACAGCCAGTACATCATCATGTGAATCTCGATCGTGGATGACAAGGGCCTTATTGGTTCGCTTTGCTAAATCAATATGCCATTTAAAAGATTCTTGCTGACGTGCTCGCAGTTCTGGTGGAGTTCGAAAGTAATCAAGACCTGTCTCACCGATTGCGCGTACACGTGGTTGTTGAGCAAGGGATTCGATAATTGCCCAATCTGCTTCGAGATCTTCAACAACTGGTGCTTCATTAGGGTGGAGCGCAACGGCTGCAAGAACTTGTCCATCATAGAGCGCAGCTAAATTTGCTCCCCACTCGGATTGTTCTGCTGAATATCCCACTTGAACAATGCGATCAATTCCTGCAGCGGCCGCATCTTCAATTACTTGGCGAACTTCAGGGGAATCAAATCCAGTGTTAGCCACGATTTCGATATGTGCATGAGCATCAACGCAAGGAACTGGGAGTGGCTCTGGAGCCGGAGCGAGTTGACGATCGATATCGCGATTGTGGCGATCAGCCATAGGAGTGTTTACTCTTTAATCTCAAGACGTGGGAAGAGAACAGGTGTCTTGGTTACAACAGCACCTTGTGGCAACTGTCCCCATGTCGCAATCTGACTTACCTTCTGATCACCGATTGCACCAAGTGAAGCCTGTGCACCAAGTGATTGCCATAAAATTTCGGTTGTAGCTGGCATTACCGGATGCAATAAAACCGCTAGTGCGCGAAGTGATTCTGCAGTGTTGTAGAGAACTTCTTCGAGTTCAACTTTATTGGCAGGATCTTTAGCAAGAATCCATGGCTCTTTCTCGGTGACATAGCCATTGACCTTCTTACAGAAATCCATCGCAGCAACAATGCCGCCTTGGAAATCAAGTGCGACCATCGAAGAGTCAGCCTTATCTACCGTTGCTTGCAGTGCCTGTGCCAAAACTTCGTCGCGGTGCGGTGCTGGAATAAGCCCACCACAATACTTTTCGATCATCGCAGCAAGACGTGAGGCGAGGTTTCCAAAGTCATTGGCCAGCTCTGATGTATATCTAGCGCTCATATCTTCCCAAGAGAAAGATCCATCACTACCAAAAGGAATTGCACGCAAGAAGTAATATCTAAAGGCATCGACTCCAAAGTGATCGGTGATATCTGAAGGTGCGATACCAGTGAGCTTTGATTTACTCATCTTCTCGCCGCCGACCAATAACCAACCGTGTGCAAATACTTTACGTGGAATATCGATGCCGGCAGCCATCAACATTGCTGGCCAAATCACTGCGTGGAATCGCAGGATATCTTTTCCTACAAGGTGAACATCTGCCGGCCAAGTCTGGGCGAATTTCTTGCCACCTTCAGAATCAGGAGCATCGGTTAAGCCAACTGCAGTTGCATAGTTAAGGAGCGCGTCAAACCAGACATAGACAACCTGGTCGGTATCCCAAGGAACAGGAATTCCCCAATCAAATGTTGAGCGGCTTATTGATAGATCTGAAACTCCACCTTCAAGGAATGAGATGACCTCATTGCGCGCACTCTCTGGTTGGCAAGCTTCTGGATTGTTCTTGTAATGATCAAGAAGTGCCTGCGTAAATGCTGAAAGTTTAAAGAACCAGTTATTTTCATTAACGATTTCAACTGGCTTGCTATGGATAGGGCAGAGTTTTTCACCATCTGCATCGATCAGATCGCCCGGTAATTTAAATTCTTCGCAGCCAACACAGTATGGGCCTTCATACTTTCCGGCATAGATATGGCCAGAATCTTTTAAAGACTGGAGAAACTTTTGGACTCGCTCTGTATGGCGCGCTTCAGTTGTGCGAATAAAGTCATCGTTTGCAATATTCAGGGCTGCCCAATTTGGCTTCCATGCCTCTGCAACAAGTCGATCAACCCAATCTTGTGGCGCTGCATTGTTCTGCTCGGCGGTGCGCATTACCTTCTGGCCGTGCTCGTCGGTACCTGTAAGAAACCAGACTGACTCTCCGCGCTGGCGATGCCAACGAGTAAGGACATCTCCGGCGACAGTTGTATATGCGTGCCCGATATGAGGGGCATCGTTGACGTAGTAGATCGGCGTCGTCAGATAAAAGGATTTCACGGGCGCCATCTTATTACGACTTACTCGCATCAACGACAGCTGCGTAAACGACCTTCTTCGGCAGATCGAACTCTTTGGCGACTGTAGCAATCGCATCTTTGCGATCCATGCCAGCTGACTCGAATTCACGCACTCGTGCAACCATCTCATCAGCAGTCTTTGCAGCAGATCCTTCAGGTACTCCTGCAATTACCATCGTGATTTCACCAAGAATCTCTTTTGATGTCGACCATGCACGTAGTTCATCCAATGTGCCGCGAATAGTCTCTTCATAAGTCTTTGTCATTTCACGACAGATCGCAGCGCGTCGATCGCCTCCAAAAGTCTCAATCGCATCGGTCAGGCACTCTGTAATTCGGTGCGGTGCTTCAAAGAAAATCATCGTTCGCTCTTCAAAGCGAAGTGACTCAAGATGTGACTGGCGAGCTCCAGCACTTCGCGAAAGGAATCCTTCAAAGGTAAAGCGATCTGTGGCAAGGCCAGATAGCGCAAGTGCCATTGTTGGTGCGCTCGGTCCTGGAATAACAACGACGGGAATATCAAGTGCGATTGCATCACGCGTGAGACGGAAACCGGGATCGCTAATCGTTGGCATACCCGCATCCGATACTACGAGTACGCGCTTTCCTGCCTGCAAAAGTGCAAGTACTTCTTGTGTGCGAGCAGTTTCATTTCCGTCAAAGAAGGAGATGATCTTTGCGGTAAAAGTTACCCCGAGATCAGATGCCAAACGATGGAAGCGACGAGAATCTTCAGCAGCGATAACTTCAGCGCTTTCAATAGCTTCTTTCAGGCGCGGGCTTGCATCTCCTGGATTTCCAAGCGGAGTTGCTGCAAGAGTTAAGGTCACAGCGCTATCTTCTCAGGAATTACTCCACTTTACTTACAGATGCGCCTACCCTTGTGCTCGTGACCTACATTGGAATCTATGCGATCGCAGCTATTGGATTTCTCCTGCGCATCATCAATCTAGGTCTACCTAAAGGGCTGATTTTTGATGAGGTGTATTACGTAGATGGAGCCCGAGATTTTCTTGCCTACGGCGTTGAGGTCGATGGAGTTAACGCCGAATTCATCGTTCATCCCCCAGTAGGTAAATGGTTAATCGCACTCGGTATTCAAATATTTGGCAATGACGAATTTGGATGGAGAATTTCCACAGCAGTAGCAGGTGTTATTTCCATTATTCTCATTGGATTAATCGCTCAACGACTCTTTAGATCTCGCCTTCTCACACTGCTGGCAACATTTTTAGCCACAGTAGATGGTTTAGCTCTGGTCCACTCACGCACCTCTTTACTTGATAACTTTCTTACCACCTTCATCCTTGCCGCCACATATTTCTTTATTCGCAAAAATTATCTAGCCACAGGAATCTTTTTAGGATTGGCACTTGGAACTAAGTGGAGTGCAATTTACTTCATCGCAATCTTTGGCAGCGTTGCTCTCTATCGAGCTTTTACACACCACACTGGACGAAGCTTAATCAAACCAACTCTGACTCGCATTGCCACCTTTGGAATAGTGCCAGTTGTAATTTATATAATCTCTTGGGCTGGTTGGTTTATTTCAGATAGAGGTTGGGGTAAAGATCATTCAACAAATCCCATTGCATCATTTATCTACTATCACCAGCAGATGCTCGGCTTTCATACCGGCTTAAGTGAGAAGCACACCTACCAAGCACATCCTTGGACATGGCTGATCCAATCGAGGCCAACATCTTTCTTCTATCAATCGCCAAAAACGTGCGGCGCTTCTTCATGTTCGCAAGAAGTACTTGCTATGGGAACACCATTTCTCTGGTGGGCTGGGGCGATTGCAGTCTGTGTTGTTGCAGGATTTTGGATCAAATCAATCGTAAAGAGAAGGATGGAGCCAGCATCAACCATCATTGTGATTGGTATGGCAGCTGGTTACTTACCGTGGTTCGCTTTCCAAGATCGCACAGTATTTTCCTTCTATTCAATTGTTTTTCAACCATTTCTGATCTTCGCAATTGTTTACTGTGCGCGCTGGTTTATCTCGCAGAATCAAAGATGGGGAACTATTGCAAGCGCAGCATTTGCCTTATTGGTCTTCTTTAACTTTCTCTATTTCCTCCCAGTATTTGTGGGAGATGTCATCACATACGATTCTTGGTATGCGCGTATGTGGCTTCCGAGCTGGATTTAGCCCAGGTTATTGGTTAGAAGCGCGGTTTTCGCGAAGACGGTTCACTGCCTCTTCGGCTAACTGCTGATCAAAGATTTCATCTCGTGATGGCGCAGCCGCTGCAAGTGCTTCGCGCTCAAGGCGTTCTTGCTCTTCGCTCCACTTACCTGGTTCCGTTAAATCGATTACACGACGAGAAGGAACAGCCTTCGCTGCATTAACGTATGTTGGAACTGGAATGTTCTGTGGATCCCATTCGCCGGCAGCCTTCTGGCTTCCCTTAGGCAAAACTGTAACTCCAGAAATCTCGCGCTCTGAAAGCGGGATCCAATGTTCGGTTGTGAGTTTAGGTGTAACAACTTCTGCAAGATTTGTTGGAGATATACCAGCGTTTGTACGATGAAGTTCATCACGACGTCGCTTGGCAATTTTCTCGGTGTTGGTGTCATGTCGCACATGTGCAAGATAGAAAATGAATCCTGCAACAGGTAACAAGATGAGAGTGTAAGTAACTGCTTGCATAACTGCACCTACCAATGTCATTACAAGTGATGTGAGAATGAGAGCGAAGAAAAGTCTTCTTCTGGTTAATTTCAGTTGCTGTGCTCGTAATCGATCGACTTCAGAGAGAGGGCTAGCACTCCCTGATACAACTTCAAGTGCACTTCGATAACGTTGAGCGCTCTTGCCGGTGAATTCGTTTCGGCTATGTATCCAGCGTGGCAGAAAATAGGCAACCCACATGCCGATAATTGCTAGATAGATGATTCCCGAAGCCATGATGATCCAAGATTAAGGGGTCACCCCTTCACATCTGTGGATTTGCCCCTTACTCACCTGCACTTTTTTATTCGACTGTTGGGTTCTCTTTTACATAGCTCACGTGGTCTCGCCACTGTCCATCAATATGTAAATATCTCGCACGTGTACCTTCAGGAAGATAGCCCGCTTTCTCGGCCACTTTGCATGATGGTGCATTTTCGGGGCGAATGTTGATCTCAATCCGATGCAGTCCAAGTTGATCGAATCCAAATCGAGTGAGAATTTCAACGGCTCTGGTCGTGTATCCACGATTGGCAAACTCTTGGTCAATCCAATAACCGATATGGCCACCTCGCAGGGCTCCATAAATCACTCCGCCGAGCGTGATCTGCCCGATTAAGTTGGGCCCTTTCCAGATAACAAATGAGAATGAGCGACCGTTTCGAGCCTCGCGGTTAAAGGTCGTGATCATTGAAAAATACGATGGCAGTTGCGGCACTGCAGCCGAAGGTCCGACCGTCACAGTTGGCAGCGTCGCTTCCCATTGCTGTAACCATTCGCGATTTTTACCGCGCACTCGATTCCACTTCATCTGATCGCGCAGGCGAAGCGGGCGAAGTTCTAACTCACCATCACTTAAGAGAATTGGCCAATGGTGTGAAGACATGGCTACTAGATATATCGGCGTTCGAGAACAACAACGGTGACATCGGCACCGGTTTCAAGTGCTGTCACATTTTCAGAGACTGCGATGAATGCATTGGCATCTGAGAGAGTGGTCTGTTCATCCTGGGCTGATGAATCACCTTTACCGAGCGGTGTAATCGACTTTCCATCCTCAGATAAAACTCCGCGAACATATGATCGCTGTCCATCTGGAGAAGTCACTTGCTTCTCTAACTTCGCCTTAACTGCCGGGCGATGAATTGTCGCTGCCCCCAACATCGTACGAATCATCGGGCGGACAAAGAGTTCAAATGAAATGTAGGCGGCGATGGGATCACCGGGAAGAGTTACTACAGGAACTTTATCGGGCCCAATCGTTCCGTAGTTATGGCGGCCGCTTGATTCAATTGCTAAATCGATTGTGGTGATCTCACCAATCCCGGAAAGTGTGCGAGTAATCAAATCAAAAGAATCATCGTTGCGCTCACCGCTAATGATGATCAAATCTGCACGAACTAGTTGATCTTCAATCACATCTTTCAAAGCTTCTTCGTCATCTGGAATTGTATGAACGCGATATGCAACCGCCCCTGTTTCACGGACAGCGGTTGTGAGAAGCCACGAATTCGTTTCGTACTCTTCATCTACGCCGAGCGTCTGTCCTGGTTCAACTAAATCTGGCCCGGCAGAGAGAACAACAACACGTGGATGCGGACGAGTCAGAAGGTGATCGCGACCGATGGATGCAGCTAATCCAATCTGGGTAGATCGAATACGGCTTCCCTCTTTGAGTACTAAACGCTCGCCAGCAAATACATCGGCGGCCAGAGTTGCTCCATGAGCATCGAGAAGCGGCATATCAAAGGGTTCAAGTGGCTGGCAAAGAGCCAATAGGGATGAGAGGAACTCATCAACTCTTACATGCTCTGCCATAATCTCACCATACTTGTTAGAGCTACTGAATTCGGGGATTGACGTGAACTTTCAGAATGAAAAGTCTGATCTCCGCAAAAGATACCGTCGAGAACGTAGCGAACATGCAGTTGATACTCAATATTCATATCTCATTGATTCAAAAGAGATTTCATCAGCGAGAGTTATCGCAAGTTACATTTCATATGGTGATGAACCCAACACATCTGAACTAAATCAGGCAATTATTGCCGCTGGAAAAAAGTTATTGCTGCCTCGCATTATTGAAGTTGATGGCGAACCTGGCTTGGAATGGGTTGCGTGGAGTGGGGATCAAAAACAATTAAAGGAGCGCGGTCGCATTCTTGAACCGATCGGCCCTGCAGATATCGACCAGAAAGAGATTGATGTTGTGATAGTTCCAGCGCTTCGAGTAGATAGCGATGGGTATCGTCTTGGGCAAGGTGGTGGATTCTATGATCGCGTACTTCCACATCTTTCCGCGTGGACACTCGCGCTAATTTTTCCTGAAGAAATTTCTGGTCAACCGCTACCGCGCGATGAGCACGATATTCCAGTTAAGGCTTATGCAACGTATGACATGGTTGTGCGTTTAACTTAAGGAAGATTACGAGCCATCACAATTCTTTGCACTTGGTTAGTGCCTTCATAAATCTGGGTTAGCTTGGCATCACGCATCATGCGCTCAACTGGATAATCAGATACATACCCGTATCCACCCAAAACTTGAACTGCATCTGTAGTTACCTTCATCGCAACATCGCTGGCAAATGCCTTGCTCGAAGCAGAGAAGAACTTAAGGTCCTTGTCGTTACGCTCACTCTTTGCCGCTGCCGCATAAGTTAATTGACGAGCCGCCTCGATATTCATCGCCATATCAGCGAGAATGAATTGAATTGCTTGGAATTCAAAGATCTCTTTTCCAAATTGCTTACGCTCATGTGAATACTTCTCTGCCGCATCCAGTGCACCTTGTGCGATTCCAAGCGCTTGCGCCGCGATTGTGATGCGAGTGTGATCCAAGGTATCCATTGCAATTGAAAAACCTTTACCTACTTCACCAATACGACGATCATCTGAAATCTCAACATTGTCGAAGTAGACCTCACGTGTGGGTGAACCTCTAAAGCCCATCTTCTTCTCAGGTGCGCCAAATGAAATTCCTGGATCTGATTTTTCTACGATGAAGGCAGTAATTCCCTTCGATCCCTTACTTGGATCAGTCTGGGCAATCACTGTATAAAACTCAGATACTCCAGCGTTTGAAATCCATTTCTTACTTCCATTGAGTAGCCAGCCAGCAGATGTCTTCTCTGCCTTTGTTTTTAACGCAGCTGCATCTGATCCCGCCTCTGATTCTGAGAGACAGTAAGAAAAACCTTTTCCTTTTGCAAGCTCTGGCAGCCAACGCTTCTTCTGCTCGTTATCTCCACCAATCATGAGTGGCAATGAACCTAATTTGTTAACCGCTGGAATAAGTGAGGATGAAGCACAGACTCGAGCAACTTCTTCGATGATCAGTACAACTGCGAGTGCATCCGCGCCTTCGCCGCCAAACTCAGCCGGTACATGAGCTGCATGTAGATTTGCTTTGATTAAGGCATCTGATGCTTCTTGCGGGAATCGATGGTCTTCATCGACAGCATGTGCGTGAGGTGCGATCTCTTTCTCTGCCAGAGCACGGACGCTATCGCGCAGATCCTGATACTCACTTGGCAATGTAAATAGATCGCTTGTCATTTACTTCTCTTCCCGTGCGTTTAATGATTTTAAATACTCGTTGTATTGTGCAAGTTCATCTGGTTCGCCCATTGCAGCTTTACGCTCTTCATTGCGATCAATGCGTCGAGTCTCTTTCGCATCATCACGCATCCAAAGAATAAAGGTTGCAATCAAGGCAAGAATAATTGGAATCTCCCCCATTGCCCAACTGACGCTTCCACCCGCACGCTGGTCATCGAGGATCCCTGCGCCAAGCCAAGGGATGTTCTGTGAGGAGTAGAAACCTTTATCGATCAGGGTTGTGGTTGCAAGGAGTGAAATTGAGAAGAAGGCGTGAATAGCCATCGCCGCAAAGAGAATCACAATGCGGACTAGGTGGTGAATGCGACGCGGACTTGGATCTACTCCGATGATGATCATAAAGAAGAGGAAGCCAGCCAAGATGAAATGGATATTCATCAGTAAGTGTCCGGCATGGCTAGCCATGAGTGTTCCAAAGAGATCTGTGAAGTAGAGGACGAAGAGTGAACCATCAAAGAGTGCCAGAGCAATGATTGGGTTTGTAAAGAGAACACCAATCTTTGAATGCAGTAGGGCGACGAGAATTGCGCGCGGGCCAGTCTCAGTTGGTGTTCGTCCTTGTGGCAGTGTTCTAAGTGCAAGAGTGATTGGTGCACCTAAGACCAATCCAATGGGTGCAATCATGCCGAGCGTCATGTGAGCAATCATGTGATATTCAAATGAGTACATCGCATACACACCTAAGCCGCCACTTGTTGCAAAATCTATTCCAGAGATACCAAGTGCAAATGCAATCGTGCGACCAACTGGCCAAGCATCTCCACGCTTTTTTAGAATGACAACACCCTTTATATAGAGTGCAACGGCAAGAACTAAAAGACCAATGAAGAAGATATCTGGATCGTAGGCCCAGAGTATCCGCGTGAATGTAGGTGCAGCAGGAATTTCTGGCTCAATAATTCGATCTGGACTTGCATTTAAGGATAACCAGATTCCGATTGCGGTTACCGCTGCCATCAGCGCAATTTCTGCAGTGATCAAACGGGTAAGGCCGCGCCAATCGATCTTTTCCCGAAGCGATAAGTTTTTGCGATGCAGGTAACCCATAAACAATAGAACGCCAGTGAGAATAGTTTTTAAAATGATGACGCGTGCATAGGTAGAGTCCCATGCTTCTCGAAAATTCAAACGCGCCCAGGCGTTGATCAATCCACTCAGTACAACCACAATCGCTGCCCAGAGTGCCATCACACTAAATCGCGGAACCGCCATCTTTCGATCTTCCGGAGAGAGAAAAGTCAGTGCAAAGAGGCCACCTACCCAGAGCGTTAGCCCAACTACGTGAAGCACCATTGAACCAACGGCTAGTGCGTGTGAACCTCCCGAGGCGGAGTGGCTTTCAAGTGCGGGTGCAGCTATTGCCACAAGTGAAATGAGAAGAAGAAAGAGCGTTGGAATCACACGCTTCAAACGCAATATTAAGTAACCGGCAATAAATGCCACAAGAGTTTGTGCAAACAAGTACTGGCCGATGAGAATTCGAGAGATAAAGGCGCGCACCGTCGTCGTATCTAGCGCATCTATAAATCTCACACCCAGAATGTCTGCCAGGGTGGCGATAATGAAGGTGAGCGATGCGAACAACCAGATCAATCCGATGAGTGATGCTTTTCTTCTCAAAGCCAGTGAGTTTGCGGAGAGGTTGCCTTCTGTATTGACCGTCAGAAGACTCATTGCAAGCAAGAGGCCGACAAAGGCAAAGCTGGATAGAAAGGTTAGATATTTAGAGAGCGTCAGAAGTACTTCAAGCGACATGACTATCTCTCTTTAAAGATCTTGCGTGCGTATGCACCCATTCCAACAAGTACGAGAATGGAAAGTCCGAGAAGGGAGATGACGAAGAGATTTGTTCCAAAGTTACTTCCTACCGGTTCAGCCGTTGCCGACACTGAAGGTTGTGGAATTGCACTTGCTGATGGCGTTGAGAGCACAACCGCTGAATATGTAAATGTATATGAACCTTCAAGTGGAACATCTACCTCTGAAAGCAAGAGATAGGAAACTTTATAGAGACCAGATGTTTCAAGCGGCTTCATCTCTGCAACTGCATCAGTTCCAAGAACGGTGAGAATTCCTGTATCAACTCGCTTACCGTTTGGATCGGTAACTATGATCTCGTTACCTTCTTCAATCAGTGGAAACTCTGTAGTGATGGTGATTGCACTTGGTCCAGCTTTCAACGTGGAGCCCGCAATGGGTGATGTTGCAACCAACGTATTTGCTTGCGCGACTGGGGCGAAAAGCAAAGTAATAAGTGCTGCGGTTACAAGAATCGCCTTGCCACTGCTCTTCACTTTATGCCTCCTGGCTCACTAGCCTGCGCCTCAATTCGCATCTATGGTCTCACTTCTTTAGACTATGCATCTACCCCAAGCGGGTTTAAATTTTAAGAATCTTTACTATTCGAAGGGAATGTGACGATGCCTACATATCAATACGCGTGTATAGCCTGTGATCATGCCTTCGAAGCGGTGCAATCCTTCTCTGATGATGCGTTAACAGTCTGCCCAGAATGTAAGGGTGAGATCCGTAAGGTTTATTCAAGTGTTGGTGTTGTATTTAAAGGTTCTGGATTTTACAAAACTGATTCAGCGAAACCTCAGCCAACTACCAGCGCTGAGTAGAGGTATAGCTCCCTAGTCTTCGTGATGGGGTGGAACATCAGCTTTGATATCTTCGTCACGTTTTGTGTCAATGTCCTCGCGAGGATCGCGTTCATCTTCTGTAGTGGACGGAAATAAATCGCTCATAATAATCTCATAGTACATACTTATCCTATGTTTATGCGACTTGGTTCATTTATTGTCGGTCACCGCAAAAGCGTCTTGATCACCTACATTATTGCAATTCTTGTTGCAGGCGGAATCGGCTCACTTTCATTTAGCAGACTCGACTCGGGTGGATACTCCGATCTCAACTCTGAATCAGCTAAAGCTGCAAATTACATTACCGATACATTTAAAGTTCAGGATCCAGTTGCAATTCTCGCTATTGATGCAGGATCACGCTCCATTGACGATCCCATAGTTGTTGCAGATGCAACAGCGCTAGAAAAAGAGATTGCAGCGACCAAGGGAATCAAGCGCACACTTTCATACTGGTCTGCCGGATCTGTACCATCACTGAAAGCTACCGACGGCAAGGCCGCATTCCTTTTTATCTACGCAGATATTGAAAACTATGATTTTGATGGCTACGGCGCTCTTGGAAAGATTGTTGCCGAGAAATTTGATGGTGAATATAAATCTCTCGAGGTGTATGCAGGCGGTGGCGCAGTCGTCACAAATGCAATTAATTCAAAAATTAAGACTGATCTCTTACTAGCAGAGGGAATCGCTATTCCTTTGACTTTTATCCTGCTTGCATTCGTCTTTGGCGCACTTGTTGCTTCCGCTATGCCGCTGGTTGTCGGTGTTGGCGCAATCCTTGGCTCATTCTTCTTTACCTATCTACTTACCCTGACCACCGATGTCAGCGTCTTTGCCCTCAACTTGATTACTGGCCTCGGGCTCGGCCTAGGTATCGACTACGCGCTCTTGATCGTCAATCGATTCCGCGAAGAGCTGCACAATGGCAAGAGCGTGGAAGAGAGTGCGATCATCACCGTTGGTACTGCTGGAAAGACAGTCTTCTACTCTGGCTTAACTGTTATGGTCACTCTCAGCGCGCTCTTGTTATTTCCACTTAACTTTCTTAAATCATTCGGTTACGCCGGTGTAATTGTCACTCTCTTTGCGATCTTTGGAGCGCTGATTCCGCTACCAGCGCTTTTGGCGATCCTTGGTAAGCGGGTGGATAAAGGCGTTATTCGAAGAGGCGGGCTGGCACCAAAGGAAGATGGTCGTTGGGCAACAACTGCGCGCCTTGTGATGGCTCGTCCGATTCCAGTTGTTATCGCTTCACTTTCAATCTTAATTGTCATGGCGCTACCAATTGCCAATATTGCATTCGCGCAGGTCGATTCGCGTGTATTGCCAGAATCTAACCGTGCAGCGATTAGTTCGGCGGTAATCGAGGATCGATTCGCAAGCTTTGAAGGAAGTCCGATTGAAGTCATTCTTCCTGATGGCGCAGGCCGCGAAGATTCACTTAACTCATTCTTAGCGCAAGCCAAATCTGTTGAAGGAATCACTCGTGTCAGCGCTCTTGAATATTCAGGCGATGACATTCGCGTTCAAGTTATTCCCGGAACAAGTTCCAGATCCCTTGATGCCGAACGACTTATCAAAGAATTACGTGCCCTTGAAAAACCAGATGGCCTTCTCATTGGTGGAGCTGCAGCAGACTTCACTGATTCACAGGGAGGAATTGCACGAACTCTTCCTTGGGCGCTCGGTTGGATTGGTTTCGCAGTCTTTATCTTGATCTTTGTATTTACTGGATCAATAATCTTGCCGATTAAAGCGGTACTACTTAACGGTCTATCTCTCGTTGCAACGCTAGGCGTTATTACGTGGATCTTTATTGAGGGTAACCTCAAATGGCTCGTCGGTGATTTCACAGTGACAGGAACTCTCGATACCGGATCTGTGATTCTGGTTGCCGTAGTTGTATTTGGTCTATCTATGGATTACGAGCTCTTCTTACTCTCAAGAATTAGAGAAGAGCACCTGCTCGGTAAATCAAATGTCGAGGCAGTTGCCGTCGGACTCCAACGTTCTGCACGAATCATTACTGCAGCAGCACTATTACTTGCCGTGGTATTCGCTGCCTTTATTACTAGTGGCGTTACCTCAATCAAGATGCTTGGCTTTGGAGTCGCATTCGCAGTTCTACTCGATGCCACACTCGTCCGTGCACTCCTAGTTCCTGCACTCATGCGTCTCTTCGGAGAACGTAACTGGTGGGCACCTAAGTCTTTGCGCAGATTTACTCTCACCCACTAAGAGGGCTTACCCTTAGGCCATGGATCTCATCGCCACTCTGCAATGTGCAGATCAACCTGGAATCGTTCATGCGATGACCAGCGCAGTTCTTGCCTGTGGTGGAAACATTATTGAAAACCAGCAATTTACCGATGAGCCAACAAATACCTTTGTTATGCGCACACGCTTTGAGACAACACAGGGAATCGATGCCGCACGTAAGAGTTTGAGTGAAGGCCTCGGAAGGTTCTCTCCATCCCTTCACATTCGCCCAACGCAGAGCAAGCCTCGCGCCCTTATTCTTGTAACTAAAGAGAGCCACTGCCTGCGGGACTTGCTCTATCTTCTCGAACTCGGCGAACTACCAATCGAGATTCCAGTAGTTGTTTCAAATCATGATGATCTTCGTGGACTCGTGGAATCACAAGGATTCACATTTATTCATCAGCCAGTGATTTCAGCAACGAAGGCTGCACAAGAACAAGAACTTCTGGCGCTCATCCAAAAGCATTCCATTGATTTCGTGGTCCTAGCTCGTTATATGCAGGTTCTCTCTAACGAGTTCTGCGCAGCACTTCCTGGACGCATCATTAATATTCATCACTCATTCTTGCCAGGATTTAAAGGCGCTAAGCCTTACCACCAAGCGCATGCACGTGGCGTAAAGATCATCGGCGCAACCGCACACTTTGTAACTGCAAACCTTGATGAGGGTCCAATCATTGAACAAGATGTTGCACATGTATCGCACACATCAACGCCAGATGATTTGATTGCACTGGGCCGAGATATCGAGCGACGTGTTCTTGCTAAAGCGGTAAAACTCTATGCTCAAGATCGAATCTTTATTGTTGGTGAGCGGACAGTAGTTTTCTCTTAAATTAAGTTACTTGTGTCCCCGGCGGGAGTTGAACCTGCGACCTACCGCTTAGGAGGCGGTTGCTCTATCCACTGAGCTACGGGGACTCATTCTTTCCTTGTACTTTGGATTTACTTGGCAAAGGTTATCGTTAGCGATAACCTACGCTAAATGCGCTCACGAGGAGCGTGCATAAGAATATCTGAAAGGCCACCCATGAAAGCGCTCGTTATCGGCGCAGGCGGAGTTGGCAGTGCAATCGCAAATATCGCATCACGTAGACCATTTATTACTCAGATGGTCATTGCCGATCGCAACCTGTCGCGAGCCGAAGCCGCAATAACAAAGGTAAAAGATTCACGATTCTCCGCGGCGGAGGTGAATGCTGCAGAACTTGAGGACATACGCGCTCTCATTCGCAAGGCAAAACCAGATATTGTCATTAACGCAGTAGATCCACGATTTGTAATGCCAATCTTTTTGGCATGTGAAATCGAAAATACAAATTACATGGATATGGCGATGTCACTTTCTCGCCCACATCCTCACTACCCAAATTCAGAGACTGGCGTAAAGCTTGGCGACGAGCAATTTGCACGTGACTGGAACTGGGCTGAACGCGGTATCTACGCAGTTGTAGGCATGGGAATCGAACCTGGCATGAGCGATATTTTTGCGCGCTATGCCTCTGATGAACTATTTTCTCGTCTCGATGAAGTAACTATCTTCGATGGTTCTAACTTAACTGTTGAAGGCGCTGACTTTGCTCCATCATTTTCAATCTGGACAACAATCGAAGAGTGCCTAAACCCACCATTGGTATGGGAAGACGGTCGCGGTTGGTACACCACTGAACCATTTAGTGAGCTAGAAATATTTGATTTCCCTGAGGGAATCGGACCAGTTGAGTGCGTCAACGTTGAGCATGAAGAGGTCGTTCTCATTCCACAGAAAGTCGATGCTAAGAAAGTTCGCTTTAAATACGGTCTTGGATCTGAATTCATCTCAACGCTGAAGACAATTCATATGCTTGGGATGGACAATAAAGATTCAATCAACGTGCAAGGTGTTCAAGTTTCACCGCGCGATCTTTTGGCGGCAGCACTTCCTGATCCAGCAACTCTTGGTTCACGAATGCGTGGTAAGACTTGTGCAGGAACTTTGGTTAAAGGTTTAGATAAGAACGGTAATCCAAAGGCTGTCTATATCTACAACGTCGTTGATAATGCATGGTCGATGGAAAATTACGGGGACCAAGCAGTTGTGTGGCAGACGGCGATTAACCCTGTCATGGCGCTAGAACTTATCCATAAGGGAATCTGGAAGCCAGAAGGCGTCAACGGTCCTGAATGGTTTGATCCAAAGCCATTCCTTGAACTACTTGCGACATACGGAAGTAGTTGGCACATCAGAGAAGAAGATACGACTGGAATAGAGGCTTAACGATGGCGAAGTGGGCACTTGTCACGGGAGCAACTGCGGGTATTGGCGAAAGCTTTACACGTTTGCTTGCTTCCAAGGGTTTTAACATCGCCCTTGTCGCCCGTGATGAGGCCCGTCTTCACGAAAGAGCTGCAGGACTGCGCGAGAAGTACGGGGTGCAAACCTTTGTTCTTCCGGCGGATCTTGCAACTGTTGCAGGCTGTGCCTCCGTTGAAGAGTATCTTCAAGAATTTGAGATTGAGGTGCTGGTCAATAACGCCGGATTTGGAATCAACAAGGCTTTTACGGCAAGTGACTTGAACGCAGAACAAGATATGTTCGATGTGCTGGTTCGCACACCGATGCGGTTGATGCATGTGATCTTGCCGAAGATGAAGGCGCGTAACAGCGGAACTATTATCAATGTTTCCTCCGTTGCAAGTTTTATCGCAGGTGGCACATATAGCGCTTCTAAGTCATACCTGACGGTTCTTTCGGAGTCTCTACATACAGAGCTTCTTGGAACAGAGGTAAAGATCAGCGCACTCTGTCCCGGCTTTACTCGCACTGAATTTCATCAGCGTGGTCGAATGAAGATGAAGGGCTTGCCAGACTTTATGTGGCTTGATTCTGACCAGTTAGTGGCCACTGCCTGGTCAGATGCACAGGCAGGTAAAGCTGTAAGCATCCCAGGATGGCAATATAAACTTTTGGTCGGGGTTATCTCCAGCACTCCACGTCGATTCGTTCGTAAGATCGGGATGAATCTTCGTAAACGCCGACGCTGACTCTCACAGGATTTTCACTGAATTTGCCTCTACCTTAGATAGAATCACCACATTATCTACGGAGGTATTTCATGTTTCGCAAGGTACTCGCTGCATCTACTGCCGCACTACTAGTTTCCCTTACTCTCAGCGTTGCTCCAGCAAATGCGGCGGTGAAAAACGGATCTCCTTGCTCAAAAGCCGGAGCCACAACAAAATCAGGTGGCTCTACCTTCAAGTGCGTTAAGTACGCGCTAGTAAAGAATTCAAAACTCTCTTGGCGCACAACAGATTGCATCACAACAGTGAATGCATACTTAAAGACAAACTCATCAGTGGCTGCTGCGAAAGCTGAAACTGCAAAGACTATTGCAGCCCTTGATTTAGCTATTGCCAGCCTTCAGGAGTCAGTCACTGCACTTACTCCAATTGTTGCGGCAGATGTCAAAGTTGAGACCGATCGAATCGCTGCCATCAAGGTCAAGCTCGATGCGATGAAGGCCGATACTGCAAATTTGACGAAGAATGCAAAGAACATTAAAGATTACGAGACTGCAATTTCTTGGCGTGAGATCACAGTAAGACGCCTCAACAGCCAAATAACCGCATTCGCTTCAAAGATAAAGAAGCTTGAGAATGAGAAGAGTGCGGCAAAAAACAATCTGTCACTCATTGAATCATCGGCAAGCACAGCGCTAACGACTGCAAGAACTATTTGCGGTTAATTAACCAATAGTTACTACTGAAGCAGTTGCCTTAACGGGCAGCTGCTTCAGTGCTGTTGTGGCAGGTCCAACTAGGTTTTTACCCGCTAAGGTAAATGTAGCTCCATGCTCATCGCATTGCCATTGATTGCCTGTTTGGAAAAGCTGCCCTCCTAAATGAGTGCAGAGTAAATTCACAGCTGTATAAGCCTTGGCCGATGTGCGCACAAGTGCAATCGATTTTCCTTTCACATCATCAATTCGAACCACGCCGCCAACTTTCTTAAGGGCAGGATTAGATTTAAGAGTTACTTGAACTTTTCCATTAGATAGGATTTTGACGCCGGTTGCAGCGACTGCACTCTCGGCTGAAGTGAAGATGCCGACGCCAATGAGTGAAAGAGCACATATGGCGGTGCGACGAGAAACATTCTGCTCATTGATCTTTTGCTCCATCTCAGGCTTCCCCTATTCATCCTTGCTTCATTGGCTACGAGACTTCTACGGGTGCGAACTTACCCGATCATCCGGTGGAGCGCACTAGGAATTTTTCTCATTCACCTTGGGGTACGGCTGGCACTCGATGGTCCGCAAATCTGGGTAGATCTCGTTGGTTATAACCTCATCGCCATCGTGACATGTATCGCTCTGTTCAATTCGCCGCGACATAACGATCCGTTGGCGATCGCTTTCCTAGTCTGCGCAATCGCGAGTTGGAGCTGCGGCTCACTATTTTCAAGTCTCAGCCAATTTTACGTGTTGCCACTTTCGGGTGAATACCTGGCCAACATCTCCTACACACTCTTCTATCCGTTCGCACTGTTGGCTATTCCTCGAATATTGAATAGGAGAACATCGCTTTCAGTCACAGAGATGCTTGATGCTGCAATCTTTGGCCTTGGATTAACATCAATTGCAACTGCCCTGATCTTCTCTCAAGTTATCACGGTAGGAAGTGGACAGAGCTTCTTTGAGCTCTTCTATCCGATCTGTGATCTAGCACTTCTAATTACGTTAGCCATAGCCTCGATTACCCAAATCATTAATCGCAGGTTTCTATTACTTGCTCTTGGATTTTTCATCTACCTGCTCTTTGATTACTTATATCTCTGGGATCGCTTCCAAGGGAGTTACCAATTTGGTACGGTCTTTGATAACGGTTGGCTCCTTGGAATTATCCTGATCTCTCAATCACTCTGGCTCTCACCTGCAATTACCCGAGAGTTCCTCCCGATACATCCAGCATTTATTGCACTCTCAATTTTTATTAGTCCATCGTTACTTGCGATGATGGCGCTACGTCCAGGAATCTTTCCCTCCTACATAGTTTTTCCAACCATCGCCACACTCTTTCTCGCCTTTATTCGTATGACTGTAAGTCTGCGCCAAGCAAGTGCCTTAACAGATGAAAAGACATTGGCACGCACCGATGAATTAACGGGGCTACCAAATCGTCGCAAACTCATCGCAGCACTCGGCGAATTTTCTCAAGTTGAAGGTGCGCTCATGCTGCTTGATCTCAATGGCTTTAAGCAGGTAAATGATCGCTCAGGACATAGAGCTGGCGACCAAGTGCTTATTCAAGTAGCGGCAAGATTTGCGCGAGTTTTGCCTGAAGGTGCTCTTCTAGCGCGACTTGGTGGGGATGAATTTGGAATCCTACTCACCGGTTCAAAGATTGCAACTCATGAAATTGCGCAAGCGCTACAGGCCTGCGTCAGTTATCCATTTTTGATTGATGGAGAGAAAATTTCTGTTGGCGTAAGTATCGGTCATGTTGATAACAGCGAAGGTGGAGATTTATTGGCTAAAGCAGATGCTGCGATGTATCGGGTAAAGAGATCGATTAACTCTTAGTTGGTTTCTCTGGCTTATCGGCTTTGATCTCTTGTAAGCGCGCGAGTGATTCAAGACGCTCGAGTGCGTGATCAACAATTCTTTCAGGGTAATTGTGTGAATACCCATCGAGGTAGAGCCACGGCTCATGTATCTCTGCTGCTGAGAGATGAGCTAGCTCTGGAACATACTTTCGAATGTAGGTGCCATCTTCATCAAAGCGTCGACCTTGTTCGATTGGGTTAAAGACTCGGTAATACGGTGAAGCATCGGTGCCGGTACCAGCAGTCCACTGCCATCCATGCGCGTTAGATGCAACGTCATAATCAACGAGATGTTCTGCAAAGAATCGCTCACCTAGTTGCCATTCAAGGTGCAGATCCTTCACAAGGAAAGATGCAACCACCATACGTGTACGGTTATGCATCCAGCCTTCATGAAGCAATTGGCGCATTGCTGCATCTACAAATGGGTAGCCGGTTTTGCCTTCACACCACGCCTTAAATTGCTTGCCTGGCTTGTCATAGCGCATAGCCTTAAATTGAGGTGCGTAGTAATCGGTATCTGTATGTGGGTTGTTGTAAAGAACATCTGCGTAAAACTCGCGCCAGGCGATCTCTTTTCTAAAGGTGTCATGCGCCTTGCTATCACCTAAACCGACCAACAAAGTACGAGGATGAATCTCGCCAAATTTGAGGTAAGTACTCATCTTCGATGTTCCATCAATACCCGCCAAATTTCGAGCTTCGTCATAACTATCGAGAGCTTTCTTTGAGAACTCTTTAAATCTCTTCAGCGCTGCAGCTTCACCAGCTTCGATTACCTCAACACCTGCTGGCATTGGAAAATCTGGAAAGGCACGGTACTTATCTGGTGGAACCGGTGCACTTATTTTTTGCGGTGTCTTAGCCGGCGCGCGCCAACCATGTACACACCAGGCACGATAGAACGGTGTGTAAACGCGATACGGGGTGTCATCACTTGGCTTGCGGACTCGACCTGGTGCAACCGCGTATGGACTTCCGGTGCGAATGAGTTTGATTCCTGCAGCTTCAACGCGGGCATCGCGGGCTGCGCCATAACGTTCGTATTCATCCGAGATGTGTACTTCAGTTGCGCCGTAGATCTTCATCAGATCGGTAAGAATTTCAATTTGATCGCCTTCAATAATGTGAAGTCGGTTGCCTAGTGATTCATCAAGTGCGCGCAGGGATTGGCCCATATAGGCAAGAAGTTTTGCCCCTGCCTCATCTATCTGAGATTTATCCAAGATAAATACTGGAACCACTTCATCGCTTGATTCAATCGCAGCATTAAGTGCAGGATGATCACCAATTCGGAGGTCGCGCCTGAACCAGATGATGCTCCTCTTAGGCGATGTCATGGCATGATTTAAGCACTATGAAGGCTATTAAGCAGTTCCAAGTTCGTGGCATCCCAGGTGAAGTCTCTCGCATCAGCATTGGCGATCGCATCGTCGACTATTGGGCCCCAAAAACCCCTACAGATACGCTCCTTATTGCCCATGACGGCCAGAACGTCTTTGATGGCAATACGAGTATCCATCGCCGAAAAACTTGGGAGATGGGTCAATCTGTTAATCGCGTAAGTGCAGATCTTGGATTGACTCCCCCTGCAGTGATTGCAGTGTGGAATGGAAATAGCAAAGAGAAGCCTTATGCGCGGCTAAAAGAGCTAGCACCAGAGAAAGTCTTCCGCGGTGGCGTAAAAGTTGTTACGAGCGATGTAATTCCAGTAACCGTCGAAGATCTTTATGGAGATCAATACTTGGATGAGATCTTCGCAAGAATTGTTCCCCAACTTTCTCAACATCTCGATCTTGAGGCATCTCCAGAAAATACCGCAATGATTGGGTCGAGTATGGCTGGTCTCTGTACCCTTAACGCTATTGCTGAATACTCCGATGTGTTTCATACCGCTCTTTCATTATCAACACATTGGCCTCTCGGTGGAGATCCACTCGTCGATGCTTTGATTGCAAATCTTCCATCCCCTGGCGAGCACTCTATTTACATGAGCCATGGAACAAAAGGACTAGATGCCTCATACGAACCATTTCAAAAACGTGCCGATGAGTTGATGTTAAAGAAAGGCTACCGTCAAGGAGCCGACATGCTCAGTCGCGTACATGTTCGAACCGGTCATAATGAAAAAGCTTGGGCCTCTTATATCGACGAACCAATTTCTTTCTGGTTAAAGAAAGTAACTATTTAACAATCCAGATGCCTTGAGTTGCCTCTGTGCTCGAGATTGAAATTTTCGAACCAGAAGCTTGCTGACCGAATAAAGTGCGCCCGACTGCAAGACCAAATGGTGCTAAATCGATTGAAGTTTTGACTCCTGTGCGAGAGATAAAGACAAGAACTTTCTCTCTCTTTGATTCTCGGATAAAGAGAATGTAATCATCATCAACGGCTAACCAACGAAGCCCACCTTCTGCCAAGCCATGGCTGCCCTTACGGATAGCAACAAGGCTGCTCACTGAGGCAAAGAAATCGTTATCCCACGCTTCTTTCTTGCCCCATGGCATTGGACGGCGACCATCTTCTCCCCACGCACCTTCAAGACCGATTTCATCACCGGCGTAGATTGATGGAACACCTGGATATGTAAGCAGAAGTGCCATAGCGCTCAAGTGACGATTGCTATCACCGTTAACAACAGTACGCATACGTGCAGTGTCATGTGAATCTAGTAGAACCATGCTGGATACAAGTGAGCGCCAAGGAATCGAAGCGGTAAATGACTTCATGCTCTCAACCATTTGAGATCCAGTAATTCGCGGCATTGCAAATGGAAGTCCTTGGAAGCCTCCACCAATGTGCGAGTTCTGATTAATCCAATTCCACAGCGGACGCATGAAGCCTTGGTAATTCATCGCGCCATGCCAACCAAGACCATCAAGGTCGGAGGCATAGAAATCACCGTTCTCTGCAACCAGCCAAGCATTTGGATTTGTTTCATCCATCGCTTTGCGAATTCCATGCATTACTTCATCGTGAAGATCGTCCTTGCCGAGTCTTCCTGTCATATTTCCAACATCGATACGCCAACCAGCCATGCCAAATTTCGGCGATAGCCACTTACGTACAATTGAATTCTTTCCTTCATACATCTCTTTACGGAGCGCCTTTGAGTTGAAATTCAACTTAGGAAGGGATGCATGGCCCCACCAACCAACATATCCATGTTTTACGGATCGATCCCAATAAAAATATCCACGCTCTTTTGAGTTCTTATCCTTCTTCGCTTTTGCCAGCCAAGGATGGCCAGCACCGCAGTGATTAGATGTGAGATCTCCCATGACTGCAATCTTTGATTTACGTGCAGCTTTAACTAGTGAGAAAAGCGCTTCGTTTCCACCGAGCAACGGATCGGCATGATCAAAACTTGATGCGTCATAGCGATGATTTGATCGCGCCGGAAAGAATGGTGTGAAGTAAATACCGTTGATACCGAGGCTTTTCAGGTGATCTAGGTGCTCCTCAACTCCTTTGAGATCGCCTCCGAAAAACTCAACCCCAGTAGTCGTATCTCGTCCACGAGGGGCATCTTCCCAATCACGGGGATGGGCCCAATCTGGGATCTCTTTCTTAAGATCTGACTTTGCAAATCGGTCAGGAAATATCTGATAAAAAACAGATGAGCGAATCCATGACGGATATTCAGGGAGTGCGACAATCTTAAAATCATCATTGGTGTGGACGTCGTGATCGCTGAGGCCGCGCGCATTGAGCCACTCATATTTGCTTTCAGAGATAAAGACGAAGCGGTAGGAAGTCTTGAGATTTACTATCTCAACTTTTACCTTCCACCAGCTCTCGACGGTACCTCGTTTTTCAAGTGTGAGTTCATAAGAGCGGGGTTCGCCATCTTCATAGATTCTGATAAACGCCTTTGCAAATTCGTATGAATTTGGCACGCGCACTCGTAGTTTGATCTTCGTGCCAATTTTTGGGGCGCTGTCGCTGATGTAGATCTCACTACCGTCATGATGAGGCACCTGAGCCAACTCGCTACTTGTTGATAGCTTCGATTTGCTTGAAGGCAACTTTCTCTCCCTTGATATTAAATGCGGTTGCTTTTATCGAAACTTTACTGCCGTACTTGTAATCAGTCGGCGAAAGATAGACGCGGTACGGGCTATTGAAATCAGTTCCAGCGTTGACCCACTTTGTTGAACCAGCGGCCTTTACCGAGAACTCCACCCGGCTCATACCCGAACTCTTCAGCGGTGCTGAGACCTCAAGCATGCCAGTGAGGAAATCCATTCGGGTCTTTAGGTTTGCCGCTGTGATCTTGGCTGGAGCCATTACCGCAGAGGATTGGAGTACAACTGCATCAAAGGCAGGAACTGTAAGTGTTACCGATGCTCCTTTATTTGTAAAAGTTGCTCCGCCTAATAGTGATTTCCACTTTGCAGTGCTCGATGTATTTACAGTCACCTTCGATGGTTGCTTACTGTTATTGAAGGCGACGAGATATTCAATCTTCTCAACGGGATCGTACTTAGAGAGTACGAGAGTGTTTCCTGCAGCCGAGCGAATCTGCATCTGTCCATTGGCAAGTGCTGGATATGTAGCGCGTAGCTTGGCTAATTCGCCTAAGTAGATAGCGAGCGGATGGCTTGCACTCTTTGCAAATGAGTTTCCATCTCCTACGGGATCAGATCCCACACGTGCTTCGCTCTTCCACGCACTTACCTTTGTCTCAAACATATCTTGGCGTGCTCGCTGATCTGAACCATTTCCTGAGCCAGTCATTCCCACTTCGTCCCCGTAGTAGACACTTGGAATTCCACGTGAGAAGTACATCAACGCGTGAGCCAGTTTGGTCCGTGCTAAGAGATCATCTTTAGCTTGTGATTGCGCAGCTGGGATAAGGAAACCCACACGACCCATATCGTGATTGCCTAAGAAGGTAACAAGATTAGAAGCAGTTGATGTCGAAGTTGTATATTGATCATCAACATCAAAGAGTGTGGCAAGGACTGAGGCATCTGAATACCCGGCCGCAAACTGTGTTGCTGTACGTTGGAATGCAAAGTCCAAGACTGTTTGGATCTTTCTCTCGCGCACATATGTCACAAGATTCATTGGATTGACATCATAAACTTCACCATAGATTGTGAAATTGTTAATTCCTGCACTCTTTGCTGCGCTATCAATACCGGGTGACCAATTCTTAAAGAAGTCATTATCTACATGGCGTGCGGTATCAACGCGAAAACCTTCAAAGCCGTACTTCTTAATCCACTCTGAATAGACATTGACCCAGCCCTGATACACCTCTGGTTTTTCAGTTGCTAGATCGTCAAGGCTATAGAAGTCACCGATCTGTTCGCAGCGTCCTTCTCCCCAACAACGATCAACGCTTCCTACATTGTGATAGTTATCGAGTTTATTTAACCAGGCAGGGTTTTTTGCACTCTTCTGATCCTCAGGAAGGAAAGCAGTCTTACCTGCATATTGGATAACATCACCGGTGTGATTAGTGACAATATCAAGAATTAACTTAAGTCCGAGCTTCTTTGCGCACGCTGAAAGAGCTAAAAGATCTTCATTGGTACCTAGATGTGGATCAACGTTTAAGAAATCTTTGCCCCAGTAGCCGTGATAACCAGCTCCGCCACCTGTTCCATCTACTTGAGTAACAAGTGGAGTCATCCACACTGCAGTAAATCCAAGGGCCTTAATGCGCGCTAGACCATCATCGCCGGGCTGGCATGTACCAGTTAAACCTTTGAGGTCACCGCCATGAAAATGTGCAGTGCTAGTCGGGTCATATCCAAACGTTGGGTCAGAAGTCTTTCCGCCTGCTAAATCATTAGATGCATCGCCATTGCGATAGCGATCTGGAAAGACAAAGTAGATAACATCTTTAGATAGTCCAACTTGTGGCTTAACAACTTCTTGCGCCGTTGCAGAATATGGAATAACAAGTGCACAGAGTGCGATTCCTGCAATGAATTTCTTAAGCATTAGCCTTTTACAGATCCGGCGGTAAGACCGTTAACAATGTATTTCTGAAGGCTAAGGAAGATAATCACAATCGGAACTGATGCAATGATTGAACCGGCCGCAAACGGACCCCAGTTTTCAGAGTATTGGCCACCGATAAACTGCTGCAGACCAACTGCCACGGTACGAGATTCCATATCAACTAAGAAGAGTCGCGCAAGAATAAACTCGTTGAAGGTTCCGATGAAGCTCAGCAGCGATACAACAGCTAAAACCGGCGCAGCAAGTGGCATAAAGATCAACCAGTATGTCTGAACTGCAGATGCACCATCGATCTTGGCTGCCTCATCAAGTTCTTTAGGAATTGAATCAACAAAACCTTTAAGGAGCCAGATATTTACACCCATTGCTCCACCGAGATAGATCAAGAGAAGTCCTGCCTGCGTTCCAAGACCAATGCTTGGTGCAAATGTGTAGACGCGCTCCATGATGACATAGACAGCAGAGATCGCAAGGATGGCAGGGAACATCTGTACTAGAAGCAACATCTGGATACCGGTTTTGCGTCCCTTGAAGTTAAGGCGGCTAAATGCAAATGCTGAGGCTGAACCGATCGTGACAGAGAGAACAGCCGTTGCACCGGCCACAACGAGAGAGTTCTTCATCCATGTTAGATACGGAATTGCTGGATCGCTAAATAGCAATTTGTAATTAGCAAATGAAATTTCGCGGGGAATAAAGGAGTCAAGGCGCAAGCTACCTGTTGAGTTAAAGGACGAGATAACTACTAGGTAGAGTGGAAAGAGTGAGAATAGGCAGACTGAGATAATCAGTACGTGACGCCATAGATTGCTGCGTAGCCAAGTGATCACTGGAAGCTCTCCAATACCTTTGATTTACGTAACCCGTACATCGAGATACCAGCCACAAGTAAGAAGATGACGAGCGAGATCGCACTAGCCAAACCTAAATCTTGGACGGAAGATCCAAATGCGATCTTGTAGGTAAAGCTAATCAAAATATCTGTTGCACCGGCCAATTCTCCATCAAGCTCTGCGCGAGGACCTCCGCCTGTTAAGAGGTAGATCAAGTTGAAGTTGTTGAAGTTGAAGGCGAAGGATGCAATTAGTAGTGGTGAGAGAATCTGCAAAAGCAACGGCAGTGTGATCTGTCTAAAGATTTGGCGAGGATTTGCGCCGTCGATTGCTGCAGCCTCGAGTAACTCTGATGGGATCGCCTGCAGCGCACCACTTGATACGAGATAGAAATACGGGAATCCGAGCCAAAGGTTAACCAAAATAATCGCAAACTTTGCAAAGAGTGCGCTCTGGAACCAAGCGATATCTGTTCCTAATAAGTTGTTAATCGCACCGAACTCGGTATTAAACATTCCGCCCCAGATGAGGATCGACATGATGCTTGGCATCGCGTACGGCAATATGAGAATTGAGCGATAAATGCGGCGACCGCGAATCGGCTTATTAAGCGCTAACGCCAACAATAAGCCAAGTGCGAAGGTTGTAATCACTGAGAGGCTGGCAAAGGTAACGGTCCAGATAAATACACTAACTAAAGGTCCGCGTAGGCGCTCTTCAGTGAATAACTTGGTGTAATTCTCAAACCAGACCGGTGCGCGCCAGCCAGGTTCAAGGTATTGATCTGGACTGCCTTCGATCGCGTAATTGCCTTTACCGTTATCTGTATAGACCTCACCTGAAACGATGTTATTGAATTGATCCTTAACCTCGTCATAGGACAACACTTGACGAGAAACAATGCCGACTTCAAATCCTTCGAGAGCGATGAAGTATTCATCCTGATACTTAAAGCGCTTGAGCGAGTAGATCTCATCTGCGGTAGCCATCTCGGCATCTGTGAGAATTTCAAAGTCAGGTGCGCTCTCTGCAACACCATATTCATTGATAGTCAGATCTGCTGGGATAAGAGGAATTCGATCATTTTCGGTGGAGATGAAGAATGAGTTGTTAAGAGAATCTGAGACGAGGAGAGCTTCCTGTGCCTGGTAACGGCCGATCTTGATATCAAAAGATGTTCCATTGGCATCTGATTCAAATCCGCGATTTTTGATCTGCAGGATCGCTTCATCTTTAGAAATGATGTTGCCCGTCTTGTAGTTATAGCCAGACATTGTGACTGTGAAGATAATCGGCGAGAGCACAAAGGCTACGAGCAACAAGATGCCGGGTAAGAAAAATTTGAGTGGTATTGAAACCTTAGTGAGATAAGTAAGCGCTAGCAGAAGTACGGTGATTGCGAGGAATCCAGCAATGAAATATTCGCCTTGGGCGATAGCACTTTGCGTGAGAGAGATTAAAACGGAAGCAATAAGAAGCAGAGCAACAAGCTTGAAGGCAAATGAAATTTTGCCTCTAAAGAATGAAGTCATGGCTGCATATTACCTTTCGAATATTGTAAAAACTAATGCGGGCGAATTTCTTCGCCCGCATTAGTTATAACTTACTGATTCTCTTTAGAGATCAGCCTTTCCTGCAGATGTATTTGCACGCCAGATAGCTGCGAGCTTGTTGCCCTCAGTTACTGGATCTTTTCCATCTACGAGAACAGCTGTCCAGTACGCTGGAGCTGAATCCCAGTAGTTAGCGCCGCCTGCATTGTTATTTAGGAATGCGCCAATCTGTGGAAGGCTTGAAAGTGTTGCAGCAGCACCGAAGCCACGCTGAGCAGCAGAAACGGTTACATCAAGTGCTGCACCCTTTTCAGCTGGTGGACGTCCTTCGATCTTCTGGTAACGAACTTGACCATCAGTTGATCCAAAGAAGTTTGTAAGAAGTGACTTAGCGCCAGCTTCTACTCCGTGCTTTGCAGCAAATGTGGTGAGAAGTGCGCCAGAAACTGAACCGAACATCTTGCCTGGCTTTCCAGCAACGACGCCTGGAACTGGCATGAGGTTCATGGTGAAGCCCTTAGCTACATAGTCTTTCCACTCCCAGTTACCGATGATTGCGTAAGGGACTTTTCCGTCCTTGAAGTTATCGCCGCAACCGGCATCTGAAGCTGGCAAGAAGCCATTGCTCTTCTTTCCATCAAGTAGGTATGTACGAACATTCTTTCCGAATGTTGTTCCGTTAAATGAACGGTTGTAAACAATCTTGTCGCGTGAGTCGAACTGGTATGCATCTGCACCGAGTGCTGAGAAGATCGAGTGAGCTCCCCATGACATTCCGCCACCTGCAACGCAGAGACCAGCCTTAAGGCTCTTTGATGCTTTGTTTGCTTTGTAGAAAGCAACCATTTCACCGAAAGTCTTTGGCGCAGTTGTTACTAGGTCTGTGTTGTAGATCATCGCTACGTTGTTTACATCTACAGGAACTCCGTAGAGCTTGCCCTTGTATGTAAGGTCAAAGAGCTGACCAGCTGTAAAGCGAGCCTTCTGTGACGCTGTCAATGTAATTGGTGCAAGCTTTCCGCTCTTAGCTCCAGTTGGAACCCAGTCGTTTGCGCCCATCACGATATCTGGACCTGATGCATCAGTTGCCTTATCGAAGGCATCCTTTAGCGCTTCAAAGTTTGAGAAAGACTTAACGGTGATTTTGTAACCAGCTACCCAGTCACCCTTTTCCGCTAGAACCTTTACTAGGTTTGGTCCGCGATCGCCATCTGCCCATACAACGATTTCATCCGCTGCACTTGCTGATGGAACGAAGAGACCAGAAACTGCGATTGCGACTGCGGCAACAAAACCGACTGCGCTTAAACGCTTCTTTGTCATCAATTTCCTCCATGGATTCATTGTGTTTACGAGGGTGTAAAACACAAGTGATGTCGACCAGAATAAAATCCTGCTCGAGAAGCCCATTCTTTATCTTTACTGCGGGCTAATCAACTTTCAGGATGCCAAAAGAGCGCGCCAGAGCGGCCTTTATCTAAATGTTATAAATGGGAGCGTTTACAGAGGGTTTTGCAATGGCTTACTTGTGGAGCTGCTCGACCGTTGCATCCCAGCCGGTGACATCTTCTGGCTTGCGAGGAGCCTTACCGACGTAGCGTGCTGATGGACGAATCAAGCGACCTGTGCGCTTCTGCTCAAGGATGTGTGCAGACCAACCCGCTGTGCGCGCTGCTGTAAACATCGATGTAAAGAGCGGTGCAGGAACTTCTGCGAAGTCCAAAATAATTGCAGCCCAGAACTCAACGTTGGTTTCAAGAACGCGATCTGGTTGGCGCTCACGAAGTTCCTTAAGTGCAGCTTGTTCAAGCGCTTCTGCAACGGCATAACGTGGAGCATTAAGTTCTTTCGCAGTACGACGAAGTGTGCGAGCGCGTGGATCTTCTGCGCGATAGACGCGGTGACCAAATCCCATCAAGCGCTCTTTGCGATCAAGCAAACCCTTGACGTATGCCTCTGCATTACCGGTCTTCTCAACTTCTTCAATCATGTGAAGTACGCGAGAAGGCGCACCACCATGAAGTGGACCTGACATCGCACCGATTGCACCTGAAAGTGCCGCTGCAACATCTGCACCAGTTGATGCAATAACGCGAGCGGTAAATGTTGATGCATTCATTCCGTGCTCTGCAGCAGAGACAAAGTAAGCATCGATTGCGCGAACGTGAAGTGGATCTGGCTCTCCGCGCCAACGAATCATCATGCGCTCCACAACAGTGTGCGCCTTATCAATCGCTGATTCAGGAATTGGTGCGGCAATGATTCCACGTGCTGCTTGAGCTAAGTAAGAAAGAACCATCACAGATGTGCGCGCAAGGTTGCTGCGAATTTCTTCATCTGAAATATCGAGCGTTGGCTTAAATCCCCAGGCAGGAGCAAGCATTGCGATCGCAGATTGCACATCTACGCGAACATCACCTGAGTGAACTGGCAGTGGAAATGGTTCAGCATTTGGTAGTCCTGGATTGAATTGATCATCAACAAGAAGTCCCCACACGTTTCCGAAAGAGACGCGACCAACAAGATCATCAATATCTACACCGCGATAACGCAGCGCGCTACCTTCTTTATCTGGCTCAGCAATCTCTGATTCAAATGCAATAACGCCTTCGAGTCCTGGCTTGAAATCATCTGACACGGTCTAGCTCCAGTCTGGCGCCGGTGGCCGGCGCATTCGCTTATGCGCTAATTCTGCACCCGAAAGCAGGGTGCTCGCGACCACCCCTAAACCGAGATGACGCGGGGGCGAAAGTGACGTTAGATACAGACATGAGTGAAAAGCCCGAGCAGAGCGACCAGAGCCTGACCCGCGATGCCATCCGTGCGATGCGTCGCTCGTACGGCGATGCTGGATTGGAAAACCTACCGGCAGATCCATTTGCCGCATTTTCCACCTGGTTGGCAGAGGCGGCGACAAATGAGTACATCGTGGAAGCCAATGCGATGGTGCTATCTACTCTCGGTGCAGATGAAGAGATAACAACGCGCACTGTTTTATTAAAAGATATCTCCGAAGGTGGCTTCACCTTCTTTAGTAATTATCAATCGCGCAAAGCCCATGCCATCGAGATGCATGATCGTGTCAGCGTTTTATTTCCTTGGTATGCAATGGAGCGACAAGTAAGTATCGCGGGAGTAATTTCTAAAATCTCCGAATCTGAATCAGAAGAGTATTTCGCAACGCGTCCATGGTCGAGTCAGATCGGTGCATGGGCGAGCGCGCAATCTCAACCTTTGGAATCTCGCGCAGAGTTAGAGAGTCGATTTGCGGGAGCAAGTGAGAAATGGCCAGAAGGTACCGCCGTTCCACGCCCTCCACATTGGGGCGGCTATCGCATTGCCCCGTTAAGTATTGAATTCTGGCAGGGACGCTATTCACGACTGCATGATCGGCTGCGATATGAGAGGCAGACCACCGATTCCAAGTTCGTACTCACTCGCTACTACCCGTAGTCTTGGCCCATGAGCGCAGAGATCACGATCCCAGATAACCTCAAACCACGTGATGGCCGATTCGGTTGCGGACCATCAAAGATTCGCCCAGAAGCACTTTCATCTGTACTTGCAAGTGGTGCGTCAATTATCGGAACATCTCATCGTCAAAAGCCGGTGAAGCATGTTGTACATCGCGTACGCGAAGGTTTGAGCTCACTCTTTAATCTGCCAGAAGGATATGAAGTTATTCTTGGTAACGGTGGATCAACTGCGTTTTGGGATATTGCAACCTTTGGATTGATTGAAAAGAAGTCCCAGCACTTGGTTTTCGGCGAATTCTCATCAAAGTTTGCAAGTGCAGCCAAGGAAGCACCATTCCTTGATGAGCCAACTGTCATAAAAACTGAGCCTGGTTCACATCCTGTATCTGTGGCAGAGGCAGGCGTAGATGTCTACGCACTCACACATAACGAGACAAGCACCGGCGTTGCAATGCCGATCCTTCGCCCAGCAGGAACAGATGGCGCACTCGTACTTGTTGATGCAACAAGTGCTGCCGGTGGATTACACGTTGATGCAAAAGAATTTGATGCTTATTACTTCGCACCTCAGAAATCTTTCGCTTCTGATGGCGGATTGTGGCTCTCACTGATGAGCCCTGCTGCAATCGAACGCGCAGAGAAGATCAAAGCTTCAGGTCGTTGGGTTCCAGCATTTTTTGATCTTGGAATCGCAATTGAAAATTCACGCCTTGATCAGACCTATAACACTCCAGCTCTTTTAACTTTGATGCTCTTGGCTGAGCAAGTTGAATGGATGAATAGCAATGGTGGATTGAAGTTTGCAACAGGTCGTAGCGCAGAGTCAGCATCAATTCTTTATGGCTGGGCTGAGAAAACTTCATACACAACACCATTTGTTGTCGATCCAGCACATCGCTCTAACGTTGTCGGCACAATCAACTTTGACGATTCAATCGATGCGACAAAGGTCGCTGCAGTTCTTCGTGCTAACGGAATCGTGGATACAGAGCCATATCGCAAGCTTGGTAAGAACCAGCTTCGCATAGCGATGTTCCCAGCTATTGATCCAAGCGATGTTGGTGCGCTCACAGAGTGCATTGACTACGTAGTTGCAGCGCTCTAAGTAATGCCACGTAACGTTGTACGTGATCGTTTCTTCTGGCAGGTAGCTTTCCAGACTGTTGCAATCAACTTCTTTTTAGGTGGCTTTGGTCCGTCACAGGGCTTACTTCGTGAAGATCAAGGAACAACCGGTGCTCAGGCTGGTCTACATGGAACCGCACTTGGTATCGCTGCAATCGTCGCCGGTTCACTCAACTCGCGCCTTGCACATAGATTCGGTCGAGTAAAACTCTCCTGGCTTGGTTTAACGCTTTTCTGTTTCGGATTAAGCGCATTTATTCTTTTTCCAACATATCCAACGACTTTGCTTTCAATCATGTTCGCTGGATTTGGTATATCAACTGTTGTAAATAACGGTCTCACAATGCTTAATCACCATGCAGGAGATAAAGCAGCGCTCACGATCTCGCAAGCAAATGCCGTTGCCTCTGTTGGTTTTATTGCAGGAACTTTACTTATTGGAACCATTGCAACTAACTATCCAGATAAGTGGCGACTAGGACTTTTCCTCGTTGTTCCAATGTCACTCTTTATCTATCTCTTCCTTCGCGATAAGAACTACGTTGATCATGTCTTCGACGATGGGGCTCGACAGACTGGAAAAATGTCGTGGAGATTCTGGGTTTCTTGGGTTGGATTTATTGCATGTATCGGAAGCGAGTTTGCTACCTCATTCTGGGCTGCATCCCTATTCAAAGATCGCGTAGGTGGATCAGCAGGAGTAGCAACTACTGTGATGCTCGCATACGGAATCGGTATGGGTCTAGGTCGTTGGTATATGGGACAAATTCTTTTTAAGTTCCATCTCGATCAACAATTAATGACCGTGATTGCAATTCAATTCATCGGCTTTGCAATCTTCTGGTTCTCACACATTTTTGCAGTGAGTTTGGCTGGACTATTTCTGGTTGGTGCGGGCATTTCAACACAATTCGCTCTATCATCACTTCGTTTAATTGATC
>Ga0247835_1000709_pt1 | contig 45959 bp, 41 predicted proteins | sample LaCtaG_3_FD_189912 | JGI IMG/M metagenome (GOLD analysis project Ga0247835, IMG submission 189912) | Freshwater microbial communities from meromictic Lake La Cruz, Castile-La Mancha, Spain - LaCruzMarch2015_13.5m | ecosystem: Environmental > Aquatic > Freshwater > Lake | place: Spain: Castile-La...
ATGCGGACGGGATCGACCATCTGGTGGGAAGGCCGTGGTCCGACCTGGTCGCCACAAGCCCTGGAGCCCCACCTGGAGACCACTCTGGAGCCCCACCCGGAGACCATGACAGCATGCAGCAGCCCGAAGACACCATCCTGCTGCCGCGGGTCGATGAACACGCAGTCGGCCAACTGCTCCAGTTTTGCATCCTGACGGATCTGATGGACCGCGGAGGATAGACCCCATTCCGCGGCAGGCTTGCGTGTCGCGTGCGGCTGGCTCGCGCGTGCACGCGATCCCGTCGCTTACGCTCAGGGCTTGTATGCCCGCTCCCATAAAAGCCCTCGGCGTAAGCCGGGGGATCAGATGCCACATGAGGCGCCGCACCAAGCGATGTACCGATCCCGTCGCTTACGCTCAGGGCTTCTATGCCCCAGCCCCATACAAGCCCTCGGCGTAAGCCGGGGGATCGGAAGCACAGCATCCCGTCGCTCACGCTCAGGGCTTGTATGGATTGGGGGGCGGTGCGGCAACCTGGCTTCGGCAACCCGTCGGCTATAGTTTTGCCACCGCTCTGGTTCTGCCGCAGTCCTCGCACGGAAAGGTTCCCATGCCCGTCACGCTCACGTGGACCGGACACGCCACCTGGCTCATCGACACCGGTGCCGGCATCCTGCTGATCGACCCCTTCTTTGACACGTGCCCGACGTCGGCACGCAAGGCCGCCGAGGTCGACTGCGATGCGATTCTCGTCACACACGGCCACAGCGACCATGTGGCAGATCTGGTCGCGATTGCCAGACGCACGCAGGCCCGCGTGTTTTGCAACTGGGAGATCGGCCAGTGGCTCGCCGCGCAGGGTATCGACGCCGTGCAACCGATGAACATCGGCGGCCGGGTGGCGGTGCCGGGCGGCACCGCGAAGATGGAGATCGCCCATCATTCGTCGAGCCTGCCTGACGGCACCTACGGTGGCAATCCCGCCGGCTGGGTGCTCGATGTGGGGGGCATGCGGGTGTACATCGCCGGTGACACCTCGCTCTTTTCAGACATGGCACGGATTGGACGACCGCACGACGGCCGGCGGATTGACGTGGCGGTGCTGCCGATAGGCGACCTGTTCACGATGGGCCCGGACGATTCCCTGGAGGCGATCCGGTTGCTCGAACCAAGGATCGTCCTGCCGAGCCACTACGGAACCTGGCCGCCGATCGAGCAGGATGCACATGCCTGGGCCCGACGGGTGCACGACGCCCGACTCGCAGACGCGCGGGTGCTTGTGCCGGGCGAATCGATCAGGCTGGAGTAAGCCGGCATGCGCTGGCAGATGGCGGTCGGCGGCCCATCACCGCGGACTCACCGCTGGCAGTTCGATGGGCTTTGCCGGCGGCACGCGGACCTCGATCATGCCATCCACGACGCGGACCTCGAAGACGTCTACGGTGAGCTTCGGATTGTCGCACCAAGCCCCGTCACAGAGCCGGAACCGCCAGGCATGCCAGGGACAGGTCACGATGCCGTCGGTCATCGGCCCCGACCCCAGCGAAGCGCCCATGTGTGGGCAGAGGTCGTCGATGGCGGAGTAGTGTTCGCCGTCGAAAAACACCGCCACGAGGCGGCCGCTTACCTCGAACACGCGGCCCTGACCGACCGGGATCGCACCGGCTTTCGCCACGGCGGTGAAGGGCAGGTCGGCGGGCTGGGCAGTGTCGCTCATACCGGCTCAGATGTAGCATAGTCGGCATGCTTCAGAAACCGGTCCCCATCGCGGCCCCGCAGACACGCCTCCTCGTGCTGGACGTCGACGGCACCGTCACCAACAGCCGGCACGAAATCACCGAGGCCACCCGCGACGCCGTGGCCCGCGTTCGGGCCGCGGGCATCCGTGTCGTGCTCGCGACGGGCCGACGCTACCGCGACACGCTTCCCGTGGCGGCCTACCTCGGCATCGATGGGCCGCTGATCACCGCCTCGGGTGCGCTCGTCAAACACACGGGCGATCATGCCACGCTCACCCGGGCCGAATTCGGCCCGGGCGTGCTGGAGGGCGTGGTTGCGGGCATCGTGGCGGCCGGCCACGAGCCGGTGCTCTATGCCGACAGCTTTGCCGACGGCTTCGATTTTTATTGTCGGAGCCTCTCCATCACGCCGACGCCAAGCCTGGCGGGGAATAACGCCGGCGAGCGGGTCCTGTCTGGCCTCGCCGAATACCTCGACCGCAACCGGGAACTCGCACGGGTCGTGCCGGATCTGCCCGGCACCATCCCGTCGGGAGTGTTCGCGGGATTTGCCATGGGAGACAAGCGACCGATGCTCGAGCTGGAGCACTGGCTGGACACCAGCTTTCCCGGCCAGCTCTCGCTGCACACGATCCGCAGCCCACGCTACCTCCACTGGATGTGCGAGATCGCACCGGCTGGTGTGACAAAATGGTCGGGCATTCTGTCGCTGGCACGTGCCTGGGGCATCGGGGCGGAAGAAATCTGTGCCGTGGGGGACGATGTCAACGATCTCCCAATGATTCGCGGAGCGGGCCTGGGGATCGCGATGGGCAATGCGCAGCCGCAGGTGCTGGCCGCGGCGGATCGGATCGTCGGCCGGCAGGACGACGACGGACTGGTCGACGTGGCCGACCTGCTGCTGGGAACTGGCTAGCAGGCCGTGGCAGGGGAGGGCGGGCTCGTCGGACACCGCAGTGAGCATGAAGGGCGCCTCGGCGGGACAGCCGCACCATCATCCCCGACCCATTCGCCGAGCCGCCCAGCGAACGCAGGTGTCTGACGAGTCCGACCGGTGACCCGTCATCCGGTTCCCGGATAATTATCGCGCGATCCCGCCTGGACATCGCGCGATCCCGCCTGGACATCGCGCGATCCCGCCTGGACATCGCGCGATCCCGCTTGGACATCGCGCGATCCCGCACATGTGCCCAGGCCGCGACCTACCACCCAGTCTTCCGGGCTCCCCTAGCTTGTGTCTGTCGGCAGCCTGCCCGGGGGGTATCGGGCCGTGCCCCGCGAAACAGAGCCGATTGCGGGTTGAAGCAGGCAGCCTTGATCCCTATAGCTTGCGTCTGAGATCGGCGCACCGACCACAGTGTGCGGTCCGCGGCCTGGGCCTCTCTGCGCGGTGACATGCATGGAACTCAAACTCCACCGACCGCACGCCGTCTGCGATCAGACAGGCCGGCCGTTCACGGCCGGCGATCTGCTCGTCTCGGCGCTGGTCCGGTCGGAGGGCAGGCTCGACCGCCGCGATTACGCCGCCACCGCGTGGGAGGGGCCGCCGGACAACACGCTGGCCTGGTGGCGTTCGACTTTTCCCGCGGCAACCGCGACCGGATCAACCCTTGCGCCGGCCGATGTACTGCTCGACGTGCTGGAGGAACTGACAGGACGCGAGTCCGACGCAGCCCTCCGATACTTGGTGGCGCTCGAACTTGTGCGGCGCCGCGTGGTGCGGTTTGTCGAGCGGCATGACAGTGCACGGGGTGACCGGCCGGAGGCAGCCGGCTCCGCTCAACCAGATCTGGTCGTGGCCTGTCGGAAGCGGGATCGCGAATACCGGGTGCGGACAGTATCGACACACGAGGCGACTGCGCCGGGGGTCGAGGAGCGACTCGCCGCGCTGCTCTGGAGCGGAGACGCCGCATGAGAGCAGCACATGCAGTCACGCGGCCCGTTGGCGTGCCCGGTCTGACAACTCCGCGTGCATGGGCGTTCGGCCTGGTGGTGGCGGCACTGGCATCCACGGGGGCGGCATGCCCGCAGGCCATCCGCGGCTATCAGGTGGGCACCATGCCCCTGCCGCGGACACTGCCGGCGCAGCCCACGCTCGACCAGATCATCGCGACGGTGCATGACAATACCCAGCGGGTGCGGAGCTATATGGCCCCCCAGGCGGTGCTGATCGTGCCGGGTGTGCCGCGGCTGTCGGCGCAGGTGGCCTGCGAACCTCCCCGCCGTTTCAGACTGCGGGCCCAGACCGCCGTTACCGGCAGCGAACTCGACATCGGCAGCAACGACGACCTGTTCTGGCTCTGGATCCGCCGCCACCAGCCGCCGATGATGCTGCACTGCCGACACGATCAATACGAGCAATCCTCCGCCCGCCGCCTGCTTCCGATTCGTGCCGACTGGATGCCGGAGCTGCTTGGACTGGTGAATTTCCGCTCCGAAGATCGGCATGAGGGGCCGTTTCCCTTGCCGGATGGCAGGGTCGAGATTCGCAGTCGCATCGTTCCGGCCGGAGACACCTCGGCGGGCGCCGATGGCGAACTGCTCAAGTCAACCATTCTCGACGGCACAACAGGCCTGGTGATCGAACAGCATCTGTTCACGGCCTCGGGCGAGAGAATGGCGAGTTGCCGCACCACGAAGCATCGCGTCGACCCGCAGTCCGGGGCTGCTCTGCCGCGATTCGTGGAGGTCTCATGGCCCACGTCGGGAATTGAATTCCAGTTGGAGCTGACCACGATCTCCACCAACACGCCCTCGACAGACCCAGGCCAACTCTGGCAGATGCCCGCCTACGAGGGCTACACGCCGGTGGATCTCGCCGATCCCACGGTGATGGTCGGCCTCGCCCCGCCCCGCTGAACGGTGGTGGGACAGCCTTGGGGCTACTCGGCCTGAACCTTCATCTTCTGACGGGCCCGCGCCAGGGCCGGGCCGATCGACCCCAAGGGCATTCCCGTCAGCCGGCTGATCTCTCCGTAGCTGCGGGCTTCCAGATGATGGAGTCGCACGAGCCGCGCTTCGACCTCATCGAGCCCTCGAAGCATCACCTCCACCTGCTCCCTGTCGGCCAGTCTGGCCTGGCCATTGTCCCCGTGCGTGGCCTCGTGCCCGTCGGCAAGGGTGAGCCGGCCCTTCTTTTTTTCGGCCAGCCTGACGAGCCCCCGGACGGCCACCCGTCGGGCCACGACGGCGAGGTAGGTTGCCAGGCTCGACCGGCCGGCGAATCCCCGGAGCACCACCGCGTCGTGGTGGAGGATTTCGAGCAGGATGTCGGCGAGCAGGTCCTCGCGGTCAGCCCGGTCCAGAACGATCCGACGCTGAACTGCGGTGCGATCGACGACAAAGGCGAGCAGCCCGACGAACCGCTCGAAGAACGCCTCCCAGGCCGCAGGACGCCCCTGCAGGCAATCCTGCAGCAACAGGCGATCCGCGGCGGGAAAAAGAGCCTGCCCCGCAGGCCTGTCTTGGGCCTGCGGCGACAGCGACGGGAGTCCGGACGGGAATTCCGAGCCGGCTGGATGCTGAGAATTCATCGTGCTCGTAGCCCTGACCTCCATAATCCCGAACACCTTCAAGCATAGGGCCGACCGGTCGCTGCCACCAATACCGGGAGCGTCTGGGCTCATGAAATATTGGCAAATCGCCGATTTCTGAATCGTTGACAGGTGCGCCGGCTCCCCCTACGATTCCGCGCATCCGGTACAGACTGCCATCGGTTTGGGCTTCTACGCGAGGCCATGCCGAGCGTCTGATCCCGAGCCTGAGCCTAGTGTTCCTGCTTTATTCCTGTTCCTGCCCCCCATTCCAAGGAGCCTCAAACCATGACACACGTTGTCGCCGAACCCTGTTTCGCCTGTAAGTACACAGACTGTGTCGTGGTCTGCCCGGTCGAGTGCTTCTACGAGGGCGACAAGATGATCTACATCCACCCCGACGAGTGCATCGACTGCGAGGCATGTGTCCCGGAGTGCCCCGTCGAGGCGATCTTCCACGAGGACAACCTGCCGTCGGAATGGAAGGACTTCAAGGAACTCAACGCCGAGATGTCGACGCAGTTGCCGGTGATCACCGAGAAGAAAGATCCCCTTTGTTGATCAGATAACCAGCGTTGATCAGATAGCCGGCGTTGCCGACGCAGCGGCGGCGATCATGACAGCGGCGGCGATCACCGCAGATCGACCAGCCAGTAGGCGTTGTCGACGAAACTCCTCCAACTTTCATACTTGGGATTGCCAAGCTTGACAGTCAGGAGCGGGCTTCGTTTTGGTTTGACAGGATGGCGGACGAGGATCATGTGGGCTTCCGGGGGAGTCCTGCCTCCTTTGCGTACGTTGCAGGCAACGCAGGCACAGACGATGTTTTCCCAGCTCGTGATGCCACCGCGACTTCTGGGCACGACATGGTCGAGCGACAGTTCGCTGGTTGGGAAGCGTTGGCCGCAATACTGGCACTGATTACCGTCGCGGGCAAAGACATTGCGGCGGTTGAACCGCAGCCCCTGCCGCGGCCCACGATCGCAGGACGTGAGCCGGATCACACGCGGGGCCTGCAGGTCGTAGCCGACCGCCCGCACCCAGTCCTCGTCGGGCCGTCGAAAACTGGACCGCAGCGTGGAAAGCTCCCGCCACGAATCGAGCGTGTGGGCGGCATACTGCCCTTCTTCGATATGAACCACCTCGGCGAGTTGCCGAAACAGCAGCGTGATCGCCCGGCGGACATTCGTGATGTGAACGGCGACGAACGACCGATTGAGCACCAGTACGCTCAGCCCGAGCGACCCGGGGGCGATTGAGGCGGGCATCATCGCACCAGACATGGCAGATCCTCAAGAAGGCTGCAATTCGGCTGCGCGGGTTAGGATCCGCGGGTCGGGCACCGCGGCTTGAAATCCGCGGGTTGGGTTCCGCGAAATCGGTTCGGCTCTGCGGAATGGCATGGCCACTCTGCGGTGCCGTGAGTCTAGTCGCTCGGTCGCCCAGTTGCCAAATTTCTTCATCGCTAAAAACCAGCAAATGGCTTGCCTTTGCCGCAGGTTACAGGCAGACTCTAGGGGTGGGCTCGCCGTTTGTGGCGGGTTCACGCCGCGCCCGGCGGAGGCATGGCCGGACTCTTTCCCCCCGCGGAGAAACCGATGCTTCATTATTCATGCGATATTTGCAAACGCCCGATCGACACCCATGCCGACGTGCATCACGTGGTCAAGATCGAGGTCTTCCCCGCCGTCGAGGATGTGGTCGATCAGGGCTGTTGCGAGGCCGCCAGCCAGCAGGAAGAGGCTGATCATCTCGAAGAGATGCAAGACCTCCTCGAACGCCTCGACGACGAGGAACTGCCGGCCGGCCTGTGTGACGGCGCCCGCTCGATGCGGTTTGATCTCTGCGATGCCTGCCGCCAGCGTTTCGTGAAGAATCCTTTGGGCGTCAAGCCCGGTAAGCAGCTCAACTTCAGCAACAACTGAAACCGAAAAGCCATCCCGGTTGTGTTGTGCGGACGAGAGCGGCTTGTTGGGAGAGGCTCGACAATTCACGGACAAGTTACAAACTTGCCGCCACGGGGAGAGAGGGCGGAGCCGGGATCGGCGGAAGCTCGAGGAGCTTTTGGATTTTTCGCCCACGCCCCGGCAGTGCAGCGCCACAACACGCCATGGCGAAAAAGCCACCGCGACGAGACTTCTGCCGTCCCGGCGGTGCGGACTCAGGCGGCTTGTTGAGAGAGGCTCGGCAATTCACGGACAAGTTACAAACTTGCCGCCACGGAGAGAGAGGGCGGAGCCGGGATCGGCGGAAGCTCAAGGAGCTTTTGGATTTTTCGCCCACGTCCCGGCAGTGCAGCGCCACAACACGCCATGGCGAAAAAGCCACCGCGACGAGACTTCTGCCGTCCCGGCGGTGCGGACTCAAGCGGTTTGTTGAGAGAGGCTCGGCAGTTCACGGACAAGTTACAAACTTGCCGCCACGGGGAGAGAGGCCGGAGCCGGAATCAGATCCGCACACGTCGGCCCTCGGACTGACTGACAGCGGCGCACTGCACGATCTGCAGCGCCTTGAGCGTGTCGTCGAGGCCGCTCACTGCCCGCACGAGGCTCGTGACCTTGCGGTGGAACTGGAGCAGCATGTGCTCGCCCACCGGCCGCTCGCTCTCGAGCGATTCCTGGTGGCGCCCCATCGCGTCAAACCAGACCAGGCTCGTCGGCAGGTCGATGAACGCGATGCCCTTCTCGCAGGCCACCTGCAGGGCGGCGGGCGGCCGAAACCCCACCGCCTCGTCCCATTGTTGTTGCATGTAGTAGCCGCAACTGATCTGCGCAAGCGGTCCGTTTCCGGAAGGCAACCGTTCGTTTCCGGGGGCCCCGCCAGCAGCGGGCTCCCGGGACGTGAAGTCGAGGCTCATCATCTGGTAGTCGTCGGGCTCCGCGCCGGGCGTCTCGGCATGCCTGACCGACACCACGCTCGTCGGCTCCGCCCCCGCGACGTAGCGGCACCAGTCGACGAGTTCCATCAGGTCGCGGGCCTCGCTGACCCGATCCCGGGTCGGGGGAGTCGCAATGGCTCCCGACTGGACCACGCGGCGATGGCAGAAGAGCAACCGCGGCGGGCCAAGACGTGTGGCAATCAATTCCTTGAGCCGTACCGTGGCCGGGGCATGCCGCCGCGGCAGCTCGGCCATGAAGGCGATACCGGACTCCTCGACCCGCTGCCGCAACAGCGTCGCCTCCTCTGACGAAAATGGCAGCGAAATCGCCGAGTAGACAGCCTTGCCGTGGTCACAGGCCGCGAGAATCGGCGTCGCGCCGTACCACTGATCGGCAAAGTAGAGAATCGCATCGACGTCGTCTCGTGCCGCCAGCGCCCGAAACCCGTCCACTGGAACCGCATTCAGTTCCGCCGCCGCCCGCTTGGCCAGGTGGGCAACCTGTTCACAGATACCCCGGACTTCGAACCGGTCAGCCAGCGCACGCAACGCCGGGAGATGGCGATTCTCCCATTGGCTCCCAAGACCGACGATGCCGACCCGCAGCCTCATGAAGGCTTCTCCGCCGCCGGGCGTCTGGCCGCTCCAACGGCCACCACCCCAGCGTCACTGCCAGTGGGATCGTCGCCTTGTTTTTCGGCAGCCAGTTTTTCGGCAGCCAGTTTTTCGGCAGCCAGGTCTTCGGCAGCCAGCATCTCCCGTTGTCGTGCCAATCCCTTGTCGCAGATGTCTTTGCGGCACCAGGCCCCGAGCCAGCGGATTTCCTTGACGGCCGAATAGGCCTGTAGCTTGGCCCGCGCCAGCGTGGGGCCCACGGCCGTCACCGCCAGCACCCGGCCGCCGTCGCTGTGCACGCCACCGTCGCCACGGCGCGTGGCGGCATGAAACACACTGACGTCGGGCACGCGGTCCGCTGCTTCGAGCCCACGGATGGCACGCCCTTTTTCAACAGACCCCGGGTATCCCTCCGATGCCATGACGACGGTCACGCTCGACCCTTCCCGCCACCGCGGTGGCTCCACCGATTCAAGGCGGCGGTCGACTGCCGCATCGAGGAGGTCGAGCAGGCTCGACTCCAACCGGATCATCAATGCCTCGCACTCGGGATCGCCGAAGCGGGCATTGAATTCCAGCACCTTTGGCCCCTGCGCCGTGAGCATCAAGCCCGCATAGAGCACCCCGTGAAAGGGCACCTTCGCCCGCCGCATCGCATGGGCGGTCGGCACGAGGATTCGCGCCTCGATGTCCGCGAGCATGTCGGCATCGACGAACGGGGTGGGGCAGTATGCCCCCATGCCACCGGTATTTGGCCCGGTATCGCCGTCGTGGGCGGCCTTGTGATCTTGAAGCGGCGGGAGGGTGACGATCGTTCGGCCGTCGGTGATGGCCATGACGCTCACCTCGACTCCATCGAGCCGCTCCTCGATCAGGATGCCTTTCGCCGCTGCGGCAAACTGCTCATCGCCTGCGAGGCTGTCGAGCGCGGCGAGGGCCGCGGCCCGATCCTCGCAGACGAACACGCCCTTGCCGGCCGCCAGTCCGTCGGCCTTCACGACCACCGGCATATCTTCACGGGCCTGCAGGTAATCGCAGGCCCTGGCCACTCCACGAAACTCACGGAACATCGCGGTCGGCACGTCGCCGCGGTGCATGATCTGCTTGCAGAATAGCTTGCTCCCCTCGAGCTGTGCCGCCTTCGCTGTCGGGCCAAAGATTCGCAGACCCGCAGCCGTGAACGCATCGACTATTCCGGCGACGAGCGGGGCTTCCGGACCGACCACTGTGAGATCGACTCCTCTGGCCTGAGCCAGGGCCACGAGGGCGGGGATGTCGTCGGCGGCAATTGGAATGTTCTCAGCTACGGCCGCAGTGCCGGCATTGCCAGGCGCCACAAGCACCTCGGCCCCATCACGGGCCAGCTTCCAGGCGATGGCATGCTCCCGACCGCCGGCACCAACCACCAGAACACGACGCGACGTCGCTGGATTCGGGCCGCGGGATCGTGTTGGCACGGGGCAATTTCCTTTCGAGGGAGTCCGGTCGTGCGTTGCGTCGGCACGAACAGCTCTGGGTAGCCAGTTGGAAACCTGTGGCGGGACGAAACCTGCGACGAAAGCGGGGGGGGCCGGGGCAGGAAAACCGGCTCGGTGACCGGAGACTCGTCACGCCCGAGGCTTGGGGGCTGTGGATTGTGACGGGACGGGTCGACAGCGTTCAAGCGGGATGGTGTCTTTCGGCCAGCATGTCGTGCAGTTGCCGCGGGATCCCCCCTTGCGGATACCGCAGCTTTTCGCGGGTAAAATCGAGGATGCCCAGGCAATCGACGTTGACAGCAAACCGGGCAGCGATACAGTTTAAGATGAACTTTGTGAAAAACTTCACGAACTCTACCAATCGCGGTCGAAACCAGCTTTTTGTTCGGATTTTGGCGTCCAGCCGGGCTCATTTTCACGCCCCCGGTTGGCTCCTCCCGAACATACCTGAGACGATCCGTTTGGGGATCTGAACAAGCTGAATCTGGCTAGGACCTTTGCCGAGGCCTTTCGATGGCTGAGAAAAAGAAAATGTCGGTGGCGGAAATTCTTGCGGCCGCCCGCGCCAAGAGCAGCGGTGCCGGACCGACGGAGTCTGTTCAGGCGGAAGTCGTTGCTGAACCGGCCGCTCATGAACCGGCAACTGGCGAACCGGCAGATTCAGCAGTGACGGCGTCCGTTGCAGACGAAAAGCAATCTGGAACGAAGGTCAAGGCTGCCGCAAAACCGGCTGCCGCATCTGCAACGAGTGGCGGACGCCCGAGCGTGGCCGACATTCTGGCGGCGGCCCGTGCAAAAAAGGGAGCGGCTGGAGAACCGGGGGCCGACGGAACACCGACCACCGAAAAATCGGTTCAAACATCGACGCTCGCCAAACCCGGAGTCGCCAAGCCTGGACAGGCTGCTGCGGAAAAGCCGTCGGCCAAACCTTCTGTGGCTGGCAAACAAACTGGCAAGCCAACTGCGGGTGCCGCGTCGGCAACAGCCTCTGCCGCACAGACCGGCGTGCAGCGTGACACCGCCAGCATCCTCGCTGCGGCCCGCGGCGGCGCGAAGCCGGGGCCCGTGAGCAAGGCCGACGCATCGCCGGCGGTCACGGCTCGGATGCAGGCCGCCGCAACAAAGCCCAAGCCGGCCGCACCAGCCGTTGAAAAGCCCGCCGCTGTCCGGGTCGCGCCGGCGATGCCGCCCCGGCCTGCCAAGCCTGCGGGCAAGAAAGATACCGAAGAAGATCGTCGCAGCTTTCTCCAGATCGCGATGGGGAGCTTCATGGCCGTGGGCTTCACGGCTCTTTCGGTAACAGGCGGACTGTTTACGCTCGGCCTGGCCCGCTACATGTTTCCCAATGTGCTCGCTGAGCCGCCCAGTCGTTTTAAAGTGGGCTTCAGGGAAGGCTTCCCTGCCGGGAAAGTAGAGACGAAATTTGTTCCACAATACGGCGTCTGGGTGGTGAACAGCGAGTTCGGTGGGCAGCAGCAGATCTATGCCCTGAAGACGGTCTGCACCCACCTCGGTTGCACCCCCAACTGGCTTGAGGCTGAACAGAAGTTCAAATGCCCCTGCCATGGAAGTGGCTTTTATAAGGACGGGGTCAACTTCGAGGGTCCGGCCCCGCGGCCGCTGGAACGGTATGCGATCCGCATTTCCGACGACGGCCAACTGGAGATCGACAAGAGCAAGGCATTCCAGGAAGAACTGGGCCAATGGGCCGATCCCGATTCCTACGTCAACGTCTAATATTCTCTTGTCGGTTGCTGATCACAGTCTGTCACGAACACATCACGAGTTGGGCAACGCGAGAACGGGCACACAGCCCCCGGAAAACTGATTCTTATGGCCATCGGCGAAACAATCCGCAATTCTCAGATCTGGAAGAGCATCTTCCGCCATCCGATGCCGCTCGACAGGCGGAATCGAATCGTGGTGATGCTCACCAATTTCTTTCTGCATCTGCACCCGGTGTCGATCAAAAAACAAGGCATCGCCCTGTCGTTCACATGGTGCATGGGCGGGGTGACGTTTTTCCTGTTTCTTGTGGAAACCGTGACCGGCGTGTTGCTGATGTTTTATTACCGCCCCACGCTGGAGTGGGCCTACAACGACATCCTCGCGCTCCGCGACGTTACAAGTCTTGGCATTCTGCGGGAATTGCATCGCTGGGGAGCGCATGCCATGGTGATCACCACCTGGTTGCACATGTATCGCGTGTTTTTAACGGGTAGCTACAAGCCGCCGCGCGAATTCAACTGGGTGATCGGCGTGATCCTCCTCCTGCTCACGCTGCTGCTTTCGTTTACGGGCTATCTCCTGCCGTGGGACCAACTCGCCATCTGGGCGATCACGGTCGGCTCCAACATGGCCCGTGCCACCCCGATCCTTGGCTACGAAGGTCCCGGACAGCAATTGCTGACGATCGGCGGCATCGACATGATCACCGACGGCTCCGACGCCCGGTTTGGATTGCTCGGTGCCCGGTTTGTCGGAGAAGAAACACTCAATCGATTCTACGTGCTGCATTGCATCGCCATTCCCCTGGCGACCTCATTGCTGTTGGCAATCCACTTCTGGCGTGTGCGAAAGGACGGCGGCATCAGCGGCCCGCTGTAACTCAAACTCCATGCACTCAAACGGTTTTTTCCTCAAGGACGTTGCGGGCTTTTTAGGCGGCTACTACACGTTCATCGCCCTGATGAATGGCGTGGCAGCGCTCATTTTCTGGCGCCGCAAAAATCAGCTCGGCTGGGCTCTTGTCTGGGCGGCCGTCGCAGGCATTTCGATGGTTCTCGCGAGCTTGGCCCTCTCCGGCTCAGCAGGGATGGTGCCATCGCTGCCCCTTGAGGTCCGCACGCTGGTCAATCGGTTGTCGGGGCCTGTCTTTTACACATTGGGCACCACGGCACTGTTCACGGCGCTGTTCGTCTTTCGGAAGTTTTTTGTGCAGCCGATGGTGGCCTGGTCGCTGCTCAATATGTTGCTTCTGCTGATGGGCCTGTCGATGGCCGACGAAAACTTCGCCGCCATCGTCATGAAAGCTGACAACGTGCCGATCGTGGGCCTCGTTTTTCTCCTCGCCTTCTTCACATGGCTCGCCACCAGCAAGGCCGTCGTAAACGACGAACGCATCCGGCAGGGCCTTCCACCCCTTGAAAAACTCGACGACGAGAAGGTGCTCGTCTGGCCCGATCTGGTCTACACCGAACTGATCGCGATGGTTGCCGTCTCCGCATTCCTGCTCGTGTGGGCAATTTTCCTGCAGGCCCCTCTCGAAGAGCCTGCATCGAGCGTTAAGACCCCCAATCCTTCGAAGGCTCCTTGGTATTTCCTCGGTCTCCAGGAGATGCTCGTCTACTTCGATCCTTGGTATGCGGGGGTTGTCCTGCCCAGCTTGGTCGTCTTCGGCCTGATGGCGATGCCCTACCTCGACTTCAACAAAAAGGGCAACGGCTACTACTCGATCGAGGAACGGAAATTCAGCTATCTCGTCTACCAATTCGGGTTTTTTGAACTCTGGATCACCCTGATCATTCTTGGCACGTTCCTGCGTGGTCCCAACTGGAACTTCTTCGGGCCGTTCGAGTATTGGACCCCCTACAAGGTCGAGGTGCTCAACAACGTCGACCTTCCGCAGATGTTCTGGGTCAATCTGCTCGATCGGCCACTGCCACGATCGCCGCAGGGTGCGGGCGTGCTCACGCAGGTGGGCACGATTCTTTTGCGCGAGGCTCCTGGACTTGTGTTGCTCGGCGCGTACCTCGTTGTGCTCCCACCCCTTCTTGCCGTGACGATTTTCCGCAAATTCTACGCCCAGATGGGATTTGTCCGCTACATGATCATGGCCAACCTGATGCTGCTCATGCTCACGCTCCCGCTCAAGATGATTCTGCGGTGGACCCTCAATCTGAAGTACATCGTCAGCATTCCTGAATTCTCCCTGAACTTCTAGCGGTTGGTCTCCAATACAACTCTGACCTCACATTCTGGCCTCACCTTTTGGGCCAACAACACATGCCCGCAACAGAACAAACCTGGCGCAATCTCAAAATTCTGCACGTCGTCTTCGGCGTGACAGCGATTCTTCTTCTGCTGTCCACGGTCCTGATGCTAGTCAGCGACCACAACCGGCCGTGGAAAAAGTATCAGCGGGAGTTTCGTGCTCTTGAGACATGGTCGGCGGCCGCGCGGATCGACGAACAGGACTCGCAGTCTTTCGGGGAGAAGTCGAAGGAGCTTGAAGCGGCCTTGTCGGAGGCCCGGCATGCGCCACTCGACCCAGCGCTCACCCAGGCCTTCCTCACACAGGTTCGCACCGTGCCTGTCGACAAAGAGGCCGCTGATCGTGCTCAGCTCGACGTCGATCAACTGACGAGTCAGGCTGACTCTGCGGAGCGGCTGGTGCTCCGCGGGGACCTGCTTGCCCGCCTGCGTGACATTGTCCAGCGGGCCAAGTTTCGCGAGGACCTGGCGGCCGGACAGCTCAAACTCCGCAAGGCGGAACTCGACAAAAACCGTGCCGACTACGAGCTCGCGGTCGCCGAGGAGGCATCCAAAGAAAAGATGGCCTCGCTGCTTGGTCTCGCCGATGCGAAGCGGGCGGAGGTCGCCACGGCCACGCTCGACTTCCAAACCGCGAACACGCATCGCAAGGCGCTCGACGCCACGCTGAAAAGTATCACCGCCCCAGAGGATACCGCCGCGAAGAGCCTCGCCGACCACCGCATCAAGCTGAATCAACTCGCCAAAACGCTCAAGGACAGGGCTCCGAACGCTGGCAAGAGTCTGCTCGAACTTCCGGTGCTCGATGCCTTCAATGGACCGCTTCGAATCGACCAAATCTGGCTGCCACAGCTGACGCTCAACAACAACTTCCGTGACGTGGCCAGATTCGACCGCTGCATCACATGCCACAAGGGAATGGATAAGTCCGTTGCCGGCGCCCCCACCGAACCCGCTTACCGGCAGACTGAAACGGTTGCCCTCGCGCTCGAAACCCCCGCCAAGGCTCCCGAATCGCTCGCTGTTGTCGGTGATGGGAATCAACAGCTCGAAGCTCTCTACGGATTCCATCTCGCCCCCCGTGGCCTCTTTCAAGAAGAAGATCCGACGGTCAGCGTGGTGCTGCCAGAGTCGCCTGCCGCGGCTGCGGGCCTGTTGGTCGGCGATGTGATCGCCGATATTGGTGGTCGCAAGGCCCTCGGCAGGGCGGTCGCCACGACCGGGCTATTGGAGACGGCCCCGTGGGGCAAGCCTCTGCAACTCGCGGTGACCCGTGGTGTTCCGCAGCCTTATTCCACCCATCCCCGGCTGGATCTCTTCGTCGGATCAACGAGCCCGCATCCGATGCAGACCTTTGGCTGCACCGTCTGCCACCAAGGGCAGGGGAGCGCCACGAGCTTTCAGTGGTCTTCGCATGCGGCCAACACACCCAAGCAGGGGCATGAATGGCATGTCAAACATGGCTTTTCAAACAACCACCATTGGATCTACCCGATGCTGCCGCAGCGGTTCGAGGAATCGAGCTGCCTGAAGTGCCATCACCAGGTTGTCGATCTCGAGCCCAGCGAGCGTTTCCCGGAGCCGCCCGCTCCGAAACTTGTCGAGGGTTATCACCTCGTTCGGCAGTATGGCTGCTATGGCTGCCACGAAATCAATGGATGGGCGGGCGTTGACAAGCGAATCGGTCCGGACATGCGTCTGGCGCCCAACTACCATGAAGTCGCCGAGGCGCTGTCCTCAGACTCCGGGCTGGCCGCCCTCGGTTCAACCGTCGGTCGTTGGGTCGACGACGTCCGTTCGAGTCCCGACGGCCGACAGTCACGGGAACGGCTGCGTGAAACAATTGAGCGGGATGCCGCGGCCGCCGAGGGGGCCAAACTGTCCCCCCGCAGCCATCAACTCGCCTCGCTGCTGAAGGACCCCGAAACTCCCGGCACGCTGCCCAAGGTCGGTCCCTCCCTGCGTCACGTTTCCAGCAAGGTGGGCTTCGACTGGCTCTACGCCTGGCTGCGAAACCCTCAGGACTTCCGGCCTTCGACAAAGATGCCGCGTTTCTTCGGGCTTTGGGAGCACCTTGAGGGGAAGGGGTTGGAGGAGTCGATGCGGTACGAACCGCTGGAAATCCGTTCGATGATTTCCTATCTGCAAGGCTCCAGCCAGCGGTTCGACTACGTTGAGGCGTACGCTGGAATTACGGCCCCTCCCGATCTCGAGCGGGGCAAGAAAGTCGTGCAGGTCCGGGGCTGCCTCGCCTGCCACCAGCATGCTGATTTCCCTGACGCGACGAGCACCTATGGCCCGAACCTCTCACGCATTGGAGCCAAGGTCGCATCGAATCCTCGCGGGGCAGCATGGCTCTACAGCTGGCTCCGTGAGCCGGCCCGCTACCACCCACGCACGCTGATGCCGAATGTGCTGCTCGAACCGGTCACGCTTCCCGACGGCAGGGTGAGCGATCCGGCGTCGGACGCAACGGCCTATCTGCTGCGTTCAACCGAGGACTGGAAGGCAACGGAGATTCCCGCTGCCGATTCGCTCACCAACGAGGAGCGTAAGTCTCTCGACGAACTGGCGCTGATGTACCTGAAAGACCGCTTTCCAACCGCGCGGGCTCAGGAAGTGCTGGCGAACGGTCTTGGACCGGATCAGAAGCGGCTCCAGGGCGACGAACAGATGCTGTTGGGCATGACGGCCACTGACAGGGAAGCCACGTTGCTCCATTACGTTGGCAAGAAAACGCTCTCCAAACTGGCGTGTGCCTCCTGCCACGACATCCCCGGTTTCGAGGACTCGAAGGCTGCAGGTGCGGCGCTCGCCGACTGGGGTCGCAAGGAGCCCTCCAAGATCGCGTTTGAGCAGGTCTCCCACTTCGTGATGCACCAGCTTGCGGAAACTCACGGCCATGCCGAAGGGCATGGAAAAGACCATGGCGGCAGCCATCACGCAGACATGGGCCATGCATCCGAGCCCAGACCTGCCTCCGACCCGAGTTCTGGCCCAGCATCAGAACCTCGTCACCCTGCTCAACGAGACGAACCGCTGGCGCCGGATCTGGCCTATGCCACCAACGCCCAAAGCCATGTGTCGCCAGAGTCCGTCGACCCCTCGACTGGCTTCTTTCTAGAAAAACTGCTCGCTCACGAACGCGAGGGCTTTCTTTGGCAGAAGCTCCGCGCCCCGCGGAGCTATGACTACAAAAAAGCCGAAAACAAGAGCTACAACGAGCGGTATCGCATGCCGAAATTCCCATTCAACGACGAGCAGCGGGAGGCCGTGATGACCTTTGTGCTCGGGCTCGTCGCTGAACCTCCGGCACCGCAGTTTGTGTACCAGCCTTCGCCTCGTGAAGAATCCCGCCTGGCTGGCCTCAAGGTTGCCGAGCAATACAACTGCGGCGGGTGTCACAACCTGCAGATGGACCGCTGGGACGTTCGCTACAAGCCAGGGTCATTGGGCGAAGCGCCGGCGATTGCTGACTATCCGTTCCTGTCGCCCCACTTCACCGAACAGGACATCGCCAAGTCGCTCGTGACCGATCGTCAGGGCCGACGCCATGTGTCGCTCCGCGGAATGCCTCTGCTTGATCCCGTGACCGGCAAGACGCAGATGGTGGATGAGGACGGGATACCGATCGAAGAAGGCGACACCGAGGCCTTGCCTCACCAGCCGGTCATGCTCTGGCGGGACACCCTGGTCGACGGAGAGCCACGGCTCGTGGGCAGTCAAAACGTCAGCGTTCCAGCCGACGCGCTTGCTGCCGGAAAACACTATCCGGCCCGGGGCGGCGATCTGGCCCGCTTGCTGTTCCCTGTTGTGATTGCCGACGAAAAGCAGATCAATCCAAACGTCAAGCCAGACGACGCCTGGGGCTGGCTGCCTCCGCCCCTCGTGGGTGAGGGGCAGAAGGTGCAGTCTGGCTGGTTGCACAAGTTCCTGCTCAATCCGCAGACCATCCGGCCGTCTGCAGTGCTGCGGATGCCGAAATTTAACTTCCAGTCGTCGGAGGCGGCAGCGCTTGTCAACTACTTCGCCGCGGTCGACGGGGCTGACTATCCGTATGTCTACGATCCGCGACTCGATGAGAGCTCGCTAGCGGCCGTTGAGCAGGGGCATCCAGGCCACCTCGACGGAGCCATGAAAATCATCACCAACAACAACTATTGCGTGAAGTGCCACCTTGTGGGCAGCTACTCACCCCCCGGAAATCCAAAGGCACTCGCTCCGCAACTGGAGCGGGCCCACGAACGACTGCGGCCCGAGTATGTCCACAACTGGATCGCCAATCCAAAGCGATACCTTCCCTACACCGGGATGCCGGTCAACATCCCCTACGACAAGCCGGTCAGCCAGGATTTGTATGCGGGTTCGAGCGAGCAGCAGGTCGACGCCCTGACCGATCTCCTCATGCACTTCGACACGTTTGCGAAGCAAAACCTGTCACTTGAGGCCTACCTGCGGCCTCAACCCGTCAAACCGACGGACCAGTCGGCCGCCCCGCCAGTCGTCCCGCAAACCCCGCCGCCGGCCGGCCAACGCTCCGCACCCCTGGAATCTGCTCAGCCAGCGGAGAAAATATCCTCCCTGAGGCCCGGAGTGGCGCTAAACTAAGGCATGGTTTGAAGACGGTCTTACACACTTCGTACTCGCGTTCTTCTGAAATCTGCTCATCAGCCTTCCCGTCAGAAATCCCTGCCGCTTTCGGAGATATCGATGCCCATCATGACAACATTGACAACCATGACACCTCCAGCCCGTGATGCCGTCAGCCGCAATCTGACCCCTGCTCTCAATCTCACTTCTGTTCTGCCGGCGATCCTGATCGCATGCAGCCTTGCTACCGGAGTTGCCAGGGCAGACGAGTGGGGAACGATTAAGGGTCGTTTTCTCTTTGGTGGCGATGCCCCCACGGCCGCAGAAATCAAGGCCGACAAAGACGTTGAGGTCTGTGGCAAGCACAAGCTCGTCAGCGAGGAACTGGCTGTGGGTGCCGACAAGGGCGTGGCCAATGTCGTTGTGTTTGTCCGCGACAAGGGGGTGAAGGTTCATCCGGATGCTGCGGCCGAGGCCAAGGCGGCGAAGATCGTTCTCGACAATAAAGATTGTCGTTTTTCGCCCCACGTGGTCGTCGTCCACACCGGCCAGCCGCTGATCATCAAGAACTCCGATTCGGTAGGGCACAACAGCAATGTGGCCACGCTCAAGAATCCGCCATCAAACAGCCTGATCCCCGCCGGAGGAGAATCGAGTATTCCATTTGCCAGTGAAGAGGCGATCCCCGCGCAGGTCACCTGCAACATCCATCCGTGGATGAAGGCCTGGGTGGTCATTCGAGGCAATCCCTATGCGACCGTCTCGGCGGCAGACGGTTCTTTCGAGATCAAAAACGTGCCCGCCGGTGAGGTCGAACTGCAACTGTGGCATGAGAAGGCCGGTTACATCGGCGAGGTGACTGTCGGCGGCAAGAGCGAGAAGATTGCCAAGGGGCGGAAGAAGGTGAAGGTTGAGACGGCCGGCACCAACCTTGGCGACATGGTTTTAGCTCCCGGCATTTTTCAAAAGTGACCCTCCATGCATACGACTTTTGCATTGGTTTTTCGTGGTGGATTCCGGGCCTCTAGACTTTCGATCTACAGCCGCCGGTTCTACGGTCTTCTCGCGTGCGGGCTTTTGTCCTGCGGAGGCTGCAGTGCCCCCCGCGTGCCCACTCCGAGAGCCGATACCGAAGCGGCCGGCCGCCTGCGCGGCACGCTGGTCTCAGCGAGCGGTCCGGCCGCGGCGATCGCCGAGACTGCGACCGGTAGCGGGTGGGGCACACTCAAGGGCAGATTCACATTCGCCGGTCTGCCTGGCCAGCCCAAGCCGCTGGTGGTTGATAAGGACACCGAAGTCTGTGCGATGGGCGGCATGAAACTGTTGGATCGCTCTCTGCTCGTCGATCCCTCGAGCAAAAGCGTCGCCAACGTCGTCGTCTTTGCGAGAAAAACCAGCCGTGTAAAGTCTCCAGTGCCAAACGCTCCGCTTCTGTTTGATCAGAAGAACTGTGAGTTCCTGACGCCCGTGTTTGCTGCCCGGGTTGGCCAACCGATCGATGTGCACAACAGCGACCCCATCGGGCACAACACCAATATCGCCGGCTCCAGTTTCAACCAACTGATCCCAGCCGGGCAGGGGACGGTCTATAAGCCTGACGCCGAGACAGGCATGCCTACGATGATGACCTGCAATATCCATCCCTGGATGAAGGCCTATGCAGTCTTCCGAAAGGATGGGTATGTCGCGGTGAGCGGTGCCGATGGCTCGTTCACCATTCCCGACCTTCCCGCGGGCGAGCCGATTGAATTCCAGGTGTGGCACGAACGGTCCAGTGGCCCGAATGGGGCCGTTGGCCTCGACAAGCCCGAGCTCAAATGGACACCGAAAGGTCGCTTTCAAATCGTGCTTGAACCCGATCAGATCAAAGACATTGGCACTCTTGAAATTCCGGCGAGCGCCCTCGGCACATGAGAATTCCTCCGGCCTGCGCAGCAGACCACGCCGAGCCATTCGCGTTCCGAACACCATCCAACACCACCCCACCATCTTGATCAACAGGCCGCTTCGATGAACAGGCTTTCTCACGTCGCGTTCTTCCCATTTGCCTGCGTTCTGGCTGTCTGCAGCCTGCTCTCTGCCGGGTGCGGCAAGACACCGCCGGCGTACTATCGGCCCAACATGGTCGAAGCCACCAAGCAACGACTCACTCCAGACCAGGAACGGCAGGTTGCGACCGTTCTTCTGGCCATGTTCGGAACTCCCGATGAACCGGTAGCGCTCGCCGAAACCGGTCTCGACGAAGCCAAGCTTCGACTCGCCAGCGGTCCGGTGCGGAGCGACATCGTGGGCCGCAAAAACGGTCTCTACCGTGAGCATTGCGCCCACTGTCATGGGATTACCGGTGATGGACTCGGGCCCACCGCCGCGTTTCTGAATCCCTACCCCCGCGACTACCGGCCGGGCATCTTCAAGTTCAAAAGCACCGAACGGGCCGACAAGCCGACCCACGCCGATATGCTGCGAATCCTCCGCAACGGCATCGCGGGCACCTCGATGCCGTCATTCGCGCTCCTGAGCCCCACCCAGATCGACGCACTTGCGGAATATGTCAAGTATCTGAGCATCCGCGGCGAAACGGAACTTTCGTTGATGCGGGCCTTCTTCGAACTCGATGACGAGGCGAAGGGAGTGCTCCCTGAGACACGGGAGTTTCTGGTGGATGAGACCCTCACGCCCATTGCAGAGAAATGGAAGACAGCCCCGCAGGCAACGATCGTGGTGCCCGACATGCCCGCTGACATCGACATGGCGGCCTCGATCGCCAAAGGGCGGGAACTCTTCTACGGCGACAAGGCCAACTGCGTGAAGTGTCATGGCGTGACGGGCCTGGGAGATGGCCAGGCAAACGACTACGACGACTGGAACAAGGCCATTGTTGAGATCAACAAGGAAATCAAGGGCGGACTGGCAAAGACCGGTGAAGCATCGACCTCCGGCATGTCCGCTGACGAGGCCGCCGAACACCGCCAGCAACTGGCGTGGTTGGGGAAATTTTCAAACGTGATCGATGGCGACGCGCTGCGGCCCCGAACGATTCCGCCCCGGAATCTGCGGACGGGCATCTACCGCGGCGGCCGTCGCCCTCTCGACCTCTATTACCGCATCCACGCCGGCATCAACGGGGCACCGATGCCCGCGGCCAAGGGCACGGTGCCGCCGGAAGAAATCTGGCACATCGTGAACTATATCCGCTCGCTTCCCTACGACTTCGACGGTGAACTTGGTGCCGACCGACCGATGGTGGCGAGAGATCGTTTCTGAGCAATACTTGAAACCGGCCACCGATTCCCGGCCAGTGAACCCCGAACCAGTGTCGCCGTCCGGAAATCACAGAAAGTAGCAGTGCAATGGGCAGCCGTCTTGGTGGCATCTTTTGGAGCCTGATCTTCCTGGCAGTGCCTGTGCTGGGTGTGGCAACGTTTGCGATCGCCCCGGCCTACAACATCTGGCTTCCGAAAGATGTCTCCGAACACGGAGCGTCAATCGACAGTCTGTTCATGTTCATTCTGGCACTGACAGGCGTGGTGTTTATCGCCACGGAAGGACTGCTCTTTTGGTTTATCTGGAAGTACAACGCTTCCAAGGCGAAGGGCCCGGCCACCTACATTCACGGCAGCCACACTCTGGAAGTGGTCTGGACGATCATCCCGGCGGCCACACTGCTGTTTCTCGCCATCTACCAAATGAATACCTGGGCTGACGTGAAAATGAGGCGACCGGCAATGGCGCCGACGGTCGAGGTGGTTGCCCGCCAGTTCGAGTGGAGGCTGAGATATCCCGGCCGCGATGGCATGCTTGGGACGCGGGATGACCTCTTCCTGACCAACGACCTCCACCTGCCAGTCGACGAAGACATCCTCATCCAACTGAAAAGTATGGATGTGCTGCACAGCTTTTTCCTCCCGAACTTCCGAATCAAGCAGGATGCGGTTCCGGGCATGAAAATCCCCGTCTGGTTCAAGGCGAAAGAGACCGGTCAGTTTGACATCGTATGTGCCGAACTCTGCGGCTGGGGCCATTACAAGATGAAGGGTAGGGTGACCATCGAATCCCGCGAGGACTTCGATCGTTGGCTCGATGCAACCTATGCCCGACAGGAAGCCACTCAACCGGCGCCTGAAGATACAGTCGCCTCCGCGGTCGACTGAGTTTTCTGACGCCCCGCATCTTCCCCATACAGTTCTCCACGCACACTTTTTCCCCCGTACAATTCAAGTCCCCATCCGACAGTTTTCTGGAGAGAGTCTCATGAGCAGCATCGCCACCGCGTCCACGCTCTCGCACGGCAGCGTCACGAGCCTGCCCCCCGCTCGCAAGCCGAGGCCCGTGTCCGAGTTTCTCTCCACCTACGTCTTCTCCAAAGACCACAAGGTGATCGGGCTGCAATTCCTCTTTTCAACGCTGCTGTGGTTCCTGATCGGTGGATTACTGGCGCTGGCCGTTCGCTGGCAGGTCGCCTGGCCGTGGTCTGATGTGCCGGTGCTCGGAAAATTGTTCGCCCAGCAGGGCGGACAGATGGCGCCGGAGTTCTACACGATGCTCTTCACCATGCATGCCACGGTGATGATCTTCCTCGTCATCATCCCAATTCTTGCCGGTGCGTTTGGCAACTTCTTGATTCCGCTCATGATCGGCGCCGACGACATGGCGTTCCCGACGCTCAACATGCTCTCCTACTGGTTCATGTGGCCTGCGTTCTTCGCCTTCGGCGCGAGCTTCTTCGTCGAAGGGGGTGCGGCTTCGGGTGGTTGGACGAGCTACCCGCCTCTCTCGACAAACGTCGCCTCGTCGCCTGGAGCCGGCTGGGGCCAGACGCTCTGGCTGCTGGGCCTGACGATGGTCGGTGTTTCGAGCATGCTCGGAAGCGTCAACTACATGACGACCATCATCCTGATGCGGGCTCCCGGCATGACGATGTTTCGCCTGCCGATGACCATCTGGGCGATGTTCATCACGGCCATTCTGCAAGCCTTCGCCCTTCCTGTGCTGACGGCCGCCGGCTTCATGCAACTCTCCGACCGCACCCTCGGCACGGGCTTTTTCTCCCCTGAGGGAAACATCGTGAACAATGCCGTTGCGGGAGCCGGTGGCGGACAACCGCTGCTCTGGCAGCATCTCTTCTGGTTCTACAGCCACCCAGCCGTCTACATCATGATTCTCCCTGCAATGGGCATGGTTTCGGACATCCTGACCACGTTCGCGAGAAAGCCCCTGTTCGGGTATCGGCCGATGGTCTACTCGACCGCCGGAATCGCCGGCCTGGGCTTCATCGTCTGGGGCCATCACATGTTCATGTCCGGCATGAACCCCGCTCTCGGCGTGACGTTCATGGTGTCGACGATGATGATCGCCCTTCCCAGCGCCGTGAAGACCTTCAACTGGCTCGGGACCGTCTGGGGAGGACGGATCCAGTTCACAACGTCGATGCTCTTCGCGCTCTCGTTTGTTTCGATGTTTATCATCGGCGGCCTGTCAGGCATCTTCATGGCAGCGACACCAGTCGACATCTTCATTCACGACACCTACTTCATCGTGGCTCATTTTCACTATGTGCTCTTTGCGGGCACGGCGATGGGCGTGTGGGCAGCGATCTACTTCTGGTTTCCGAAGATGTTTGGCAGGACGATGAACGAGTTTTGGGGCAAGGTCCACTTCTTCCTGACCTTCATCTTCCTGAACGGCACGTTTTTCACGATGCACATCCTCGGCGCCGTTGGCTTTCCCCGCCGCCTGGCCGATGCCTACCACTACGAGACGTTCCACCACCTGCAACCGCTCAACGCCTTCATGACATGGTGCGCCATTGGCATGGTCGCGTCACAGGCGATTTTCGCGGCAAACTTCTTCTGGAGCATGTTTTTTGGCCCCATTGCCGGCCGGAATCCATGGAACAGCAACACGCTTGAATGGACCGCGCCGAGCCCCCCCGGCCACGGCAATTTTGATTTCCAGCCCGTGGTGCATCGGGGTCCCTACGAATATTCCGTGCCCGGTGTCGGGAAGGATCATCTCATGCAGACCGATCCTCCTAATGCCTTGGCAACCGCGGCCGCTGCAGCTGCACACTAGTTGAGGCAGTCGACCCAGCGACTGCGGAGTTGAGGCAGTCGGCACACATATCGTCACCAACATCTCAAGCATGACAAGCCTGACAAGCCCGACAAGCCGCTCCCTCAACTGGCCCCACGCCGTTGCATCCCTGCTCGTGGCTGTTACGGCCGTGCTCCTCTGCTTTGGGGCGCTTGTGACCACGTTTGACGCCGCCATGGCGGTGCCCGACTGGCCGGCGACATACGGCCATAACATGTTTCTGTTTCCCTGGGCGGAATGGTTCTACGGCCCGTGGGACCTGTTCCTCGAGCACGGCCACCGGCTCCTCGGTGCTGCCGTCGGACTCATTTCGCTTGTGCTGGCGGCTGTGGTCTGGCGGAGTCGGCTGAGCCCGGCGGTGCGGGCCCTGGCCGCAGCCGCGGTCCTCCTGGTCGTGGTGCAAGGAGCCCTCGGCGGCGCCCGCGTGCTGCTCGACGATAAAACGGTGGCCAAGGTTCATGCCTGCACAGGACCGCTTTTCTTCGCCGTTGCCGTTGCGATTGCCACGCTCACAAAAACTCGATCGTCTGGCACATCTGCTGTTGCCGCATCTGGCGATAACGCATCTGGCCGCGCAGCGGCTGTTTCACGGGCGGCAACGCGGGCGGCATCGGGGCTCGTCATCGGGAGTTACGTCCAACTCGTGGCTGGCGCACAACTTCGACACCTCGATGCGACGATCGATCCCGCGACGTTCCGCTGGCTTGTGGCATTTCACCTTCTGGGCGCCGCCGCCGTGGCGGCCCTGGCTCTTGCCGCCGTGTGCTACTCACGGTCCAGCAGCGTGTCCGCGGTCCGCATCTGGTCATTGTCGATCGTGCTGCTTGTTGCCTGCCAGATCATGCTGGGATTCGCCGCGTGGGTCGTCAATTGGGGCCTGCCCTCGGATTGGCTCCCCGCGTCGTGGACACTCTCAGATCCCCTCGTGGCCCGTAGCGTCTGGGGAGCGACGGTCGTAACCGGTCATGTGTTCCTCGGCATGATGATTCTTGGTGGTTCGGTGGTGTTGTCGCTTGCAACGGGCGTGCTTCATCCGGGGCGGCCGGATCGTGCCGGGCGGACAGATCATTCGGGGCCGGCCGGCAGCTTTTCAGTGGATCGCGGAGGGGACAAGGCATTCGCATGACACCCATGCCCAAGTTCGCCCCCGACTTCCCGCGGCCTTTCCCTCCCGAGTTTGGGGCCGCCGCGTTGCCGATGCCCTCGGGAGACACACGCGGTCTGGGCCATGCCGCCGAAGGCAGCCTTTTTCGCACTGCCTCGGCGGTAGCTGCCGACATCTCTCGGCTCACCCGGCCCCGGATCGCAATCATGGTACTGGCTACGGTCGTGGCCTCCGCATGGCTGACGGCTGGCAAGGTAATCGGTGGCCCGTCCCTGTTCTGGCTCCTGCTCGGAACAGCCTGCGTCGCAGCCAGTTCGAGCATCGCCAATCAAATCCTCGAGCGGGATGCCGACCGTCTCATGCCCCGGACCGCCCGCCGACCGATTGCGACGGGCCGGATCGGCATACCCGCTGCTATCGCGTTGACGACCTTCCTTGTCATCGTGGGCGGGCTGATCATCACTCTGGCATCCGGCTGGGAGCCGGCCGCCGCCGCGGTGGCCACCTGGATCCTCTACGTCGTGGTCTACACGCCGATGAAGATGCGGTCGCCGCTCAACACCGCCGTGGGCGCCGTGTCTGGGGCTCTGCCGGTTGCCATCGGCTGGCTCGCCGCCGACGGACCGCAACGGCTGGCCGGCGGAGACGCTGCAGGCTCGCTTGCGGTGGCCGCACTGGCTACTGTTCTCTATCTCTGGCAGTTTCCGCACTTCATGGCGATCGCCTGGCTCTACCGCGGGCAATACGCGGCGGCGGGCATGCGGATGCTGACGGTCGACGATCCCAGCGGCCTGCGGGCGGCAGGGCAGGCCTTGGCTGCCAGCCTGGCGATGGTGCCGGTCAGCCTCGTGTTGGCGGTGCCTTCGGGAAGCATTCGGCTCTTTGTGGCAGCAGCGATCGCCTCGCTCGTTTATGCTATCGCGACCTTCGGTTTTGCCATCCGCCGCGATGACGCCTCCGCCCGCACTCTGCTGTTCACATCCCTCGGCTCCCTCCTGGCACTTCTGACGGCCTCCGTCGTGTTCGGCCTCCCCGCGTGATGCTGTTAATACTCACCCCTTCCGGACGAGACTCCTGAGAACGCCACGATCATGAATGCCTCCGCGATCTCCATTCCGCACGGTCACGATGGCCATGGCCACGATGGCCACGATGGCCATGACGGTCATGACGGTCATGACGGTCATGACGGTCATGGTCATCACGGCCCGGTTCTGCAATACCAGCCCGGCCTCCCTCTGAGCCGCGGCAAACTGATCATGTGGCTGTTTCTTTCCACGGAGATCATGTTTTTCTCCGCTCTCCTGGGCAGCTACGTCGTTCTGCGGTTCGGAGCGGCGGTCTGGCCCAAGCCCCACCACGTTCATCTCAGCGAACCGATCGGGGCCTTCAATACGTTCGTGCTGATCTGCTCGAGCGTCACGATCGTGCTCGCGCTGGAGGCGGCCCGGGCCAACAGAGCCGGTCTTGCCAAACTCTGGATGCTCCTCACGCTCCTGCTCGGCACGCTGTTCCTGGGAGTCAAGGCCTACGAATACCAGGCCAAGTTTGCCCACGGCATCTATCCCCAGGCACCCCATGGCCGCATCTACGAAAAGCCTGATCTCTACTACGGCTCGGCGGTCCGGGCCCGACTCGGTGAGCCGGCCATCATTGACAAGCTCAAGGAACTCGACGATACGCCCGCTGAACAACTCACCCCCGAACAAGTCGCAGCCCGTGGGCGGCTGCAACAGATCCGCAAGATGGTGGCCAGCCCCGAGCAACAGGCGTTCGATCTGGCTGTGGTGGCCGATCAGGTGATGCCCCTGCCGACGGAGGCTGCGGCCGGAAGTCATGGCGGTGTCGATTCGGGGTCAGGCCATGGTGGCCATTCCAGCGGGCTCAACGACATCTTTCCCTGGCTCCGGCTTCCGGCCGTCATTCCGGGTGGGAACATGTGGGCCAGCACCTACTTCCTGCTCACCGGTTTTCATGCCGTGCACGTGATCGTCGGCCTGATCGTCTTCACGATCCTGCTTGGCTACAAACTCGGCCCCGCGCAGGCAGGGAAGATCGAAAACGCCGGACTCTACTGGCATTTTGTCGATCTGGTGTGGATTTTCCTGTTTCCTTTGCTCTATCTCTTCTGAAGGCTGCTGAAGGCTGTTTTGATAATGAGTAACCACGACCCCCACGCTGCCCACTCCCACGGCCCCATCACCCGGCCTGGCGATATGCCCGAGCATGACCATCACGAGCATGCCGGACACGCTGCAGGCCACCCGGCCGACCATGGCGCAGAGCACGGCGGCATCGGCAAGTATCTGCTCGTATTTCTCGCACTCTGTGGCCTGACGACCATGTCGTTTCTGACCTATTCCTCCTACTGGCCGTGGCGGGATGAGCCGCACGTTGGCTGGGCCTTCATGATGGCGGTTTCATGCACCAAGGCGATGCTCGTGGTGCTGTTCTTCATGCATGTCTTCTCCGAGGCCAACTGGAAATATGTGCTCACGATCCCGGCTGCCATGATGGCGATTTTTCTTGCCCTCATGCTGGTGCCCGACATCGGCATGCGGAATCGAATGGTCTCGCAGGAACGAGCCCTCCACATGGCCCGTAGCTCTGATGTGCTCCTGATGGAGCAGGCCGCCGAGGCGAAGGTGCTCGAAGAACCTGCACAGCATTAGCACCGGTGTTCATCATGCACAGTAGCGTTGAGAAGAGGCCATGCGTTGCCGGGCCGGGTTCTGTGGGACTGCTGATACCAGTCTCGATGCTGATACTGGTTCCAGTTTTGATACTGGTCCTGATGCTGGGCTGCAGCGGCACAGAGCGGACAGCGGCCCGCGGCACGAGTGCCACCGCCGGACGGGCCGCCCCTGAAGAGCCTCCCGCGCCGGCTCCCGAGCGAATGCCACCCGGTGCGGTCGCCGCGCCATTCACGCTCACCGAACGCAGCGGCAAGCCATTTGACTCGGCATCGCTGCGGGGCAAGGTCTGGCTGGCAAGCGTGTTTTTTGCCAACTGTCCCGGTCCATGTTTTCGGGAAAACCAGGCGCTCGCCGATATCCTGCGGAACATCCCCGACCCCGATCTTGTGGCTGTGAGCGTCACGTGTGACCCGGACAACGACACGCCGGAGTCGTTGCGACGGTATGCCGACCGATTCGAAGCAGATCCAGACCGATGGAAATTCCTCACCGGCGACATGGCGACCATCAGAAAAATTGCCAACGAGACATTCCTGCTACCGGCTGAAGTGGGCGTGCACTCGGAAAGAGGAGTTGTTTTCGACCGGGAGGGCCGTCTCCGGGGCAGTTACCACCTGCTGCAGCCAGACCGAGTGAAACTGCTCGAGAAACTGATCCGCGACGTGCTCGCCGAACCCGCCAGCGCCGCGGCCCAATCCTCCGCTCCCCCGCATTCATCCGCTCCAGTCGGAGCCCCCGCGACATGAGCCTCGCTGACGCCGCCCTCTGGCTGCCCTCAATCAACGCAGCCCTCAATTCCATCGCCACAGTCCTGCTGGCGGCGGGCTGGATTTTCATCCGCCGCGGTAACTGGCGGGCCCACCGGGCCATGATGGTGGCCGCCTTCGCGGTCTCGACGCTCTTTTTGGCCTGCTATCTCTCCTACCATGCCATCGTGGGCCATGTGCCATTCACCGGGCAGGGGACGGCCCGTGCTGTCTACTTCACCATCCTGATCACGCACATCCTGCTGGCCGTGACCGTCCCCGTGCTGGCGATCGCCATGTTCGTGCTCGCCGCCCGAGGCCGCTGGGATGCCCACCGGCGGCTTGGACGAATCACGATGCCGATCTGGCTCTACGTGTCGGTCACCGGGGTCGTGATCTACCTGATGCTCTATCACTTTTACCCCGGCCGCCCGCGGGAGCCTATAATCGCAAAGGCGGGTGCGGTGGCGGCCGTCTGAGCGGCTCCGCGTTGATCGGTCGTGCCAGCGTCTCGTTCTGTCAGGCTTTTGTTCTGGCAGGCTTTTGGGAAGCGTCCTGTTGGCAAACGGTGTCTGAAGAGGGAGTTTACGATATGGCCTGGATTGCGTCTCTTCTCCGCCGCCTTGGTCTTTTGCGGCCGGTCATGGTTCCGGTTCTGGTGAAGTTCTCACCGCCATCCTCCCTGCGGTTTCGGGACATGACCGGCAGGACCTTCCTCACCATCATGGCCGCCATGACCGTCATGTCGGTCTGTCTGCTCGACGGTGGCGAAGCGTTTGGCTGCCCAAACTGCAAGGACGCGGTCAACACGTCCGATCCCGAAGGACTAAATCTGGCCCGAGGCTACTTCTATAGCATCCTGATCATGCTGGCGATGCCCTGCACGCTGATCAGTTCCTTCGGCATTTACGTCTGGCGGGAAATGCAGCGTCAAAAGCAGACGGGAACGGCAAGCCCGGAGCACGCCGTGGCTGCGTCCATCGTTCAACCGTCCTATCAGCCCATCGCGCCGCCGCACTCGTGAGCGAGCCCACACAATCTCAGCCCGACGCAGTCGCCACACCGGCCGGCCTGCTGCCGGCCGTCGAACTGGCGGCGGACCATCGGCTCGACCTCCCGGCTCCCCGCAACTATCTTCCACGCAACTATCTCGCACGGAAAGAGCAGCGGCGGATCTTTTGGCTGTTCATGCCACCGGCACTCATCGCCATGCTGCTCTTCGGCTGGGTGGAACGGACCTGGTTTGGCAACTCGCCAATGCCAGACAGACCGCAGGTCGACACGACACTCGCCGACATTCCCGCAGATCCCACTCTGCCCGATGCCGTGGTGATCGAGGCCGAGCCCGAACTCCTCTCTGCGGCCCCCGACGAGTATGGAGCCACCGCGCAGGCTCTCTCCCGTGTCCGCGACGACACGGTGTTTCGGGGGGCCGAGGACGAGGCCTGGTTTCAGATCTGGCTGACACTGCGGTCTGCCGACATCCGCATGCTGGCGGGATCGTCCATTCGGCCGGTGAGCTTTCCTGAATTATTCGGCCAGCCGAAGAGTTACCGGGGACGCCTCGTACGATTTCGAGGCACGCTGCATCGGCTGGAAAAGATGACGGCCCCGGCCAACGACTATGACATCCACGATTACTGGCAAGGGTGGCTGGAACCCGAAGGGGGACCAGCCTCGCCGATCGTCGTCTATTTCCTGCGGCTCCCCACGGGCATGCCCCACGGAATGAAGATCGGTGAGCCCGTGGACGTGGTGGGGTATTTCTTCAAACGCTGGGCCTATGCCGCCACCGACACTGTGCGGATCGCGCCGTTGGTGCTGGCCCTTGAGCCGCTCTGGAAGCCGCGGCCGAGCGTTCCCCCGGCGGCGAATTCGATAGGCACTTTCGCGCTGGTGAGCATGGCAGCGGTGGTGCTGATTACCATGCTCGGCATCCGTGCGGCCGGTCAAGGTGCTGCTCGCAGGCCTGATCCCGCACCTGCCGACCTGTCCGCCACCCTTTCCGACGTTGAACTCCATTCCACCGAAGATGCCCTGCGACGGCTGGCGGAGGCGGATCGCACGCCCGCACCGTCCCTTACGAAAGAACGCCTGCCATGAAAAGCATCTCCTGCACAACTTCGGACCGCACGCCGAGGCCGGCACGCACCACGGTTGGCATCACCCTCCAGACTACTGCCTGGTGTGTTGCATGGGCGGTGGCTCTCGCGTTACCAGACCCGGGTGCGGTCGACGCCGCAGCGGTCTTGGAGGCTGCTGAGCCAGCGGAGGCTACCGTGGCGGCGGCCCCGTTCGCCGAGTATCTCGCCACCTGGAAGATCGACCGTGACTCCCGCGCGGTGCTTGAGGAGCCTTCGGAGTGGACGCCCGCCAAGCTTGATATGGCCCTGCGTGTGCTCTCCCGGCTGGCACGCGCGCCGGCCAATCTTGCCGCCGGCTGGAACGCCGACGCCGTGGATATCGGCGTTCTTCCATCGGCACAGCAGGTGCAGGATCAGCTCGTGAAGGTCGAGGGCCGGGCAACGTCCGTCGCGGCCGTGCCGCTGTCGGCCGAGCAGTCGGAGGTGGCCGGCCGCCGGCAACTGGAGCAGGTTCGGATCGTGACGAACACAGGCCTGACCATCGACGTCCTCGCCGATCACGTGCCCAAAGCCTGGAAAAGATCGGCCCCGATCGACGAGCCCACGGCCGTGATCGGCCTGCCCCTCGCGGCGGGATCGGGCCCCTCGGCAACGCCTACCGGGGAATCGGCCACGAAGCCGGTCTCGCTGCTGCTCGCAGCCGCCCGGGTGGGCTGGTTTCCACCAACGCCCCTGGCCGCGCTCGGCATGGACTACGGACTCTTCGACTCCGTCGCCGATGGGCAGAAACTCGTGGCCGGCGACACCGAGGCGATGTACGCGATGCTGTCCGCCATGGGGCGGGCCACGCAGGCCGGCATCACTTCGGCGGCCGGACCTCCGGGAGACATCGTGCCGCTCATCAACCCCGACAGCGGCTGGTTTGCCGAGCATAGGGGCGATCCCGTCACGCTCGAAGGCATCGCTCGCCGGGCCACGCGGATCGAAGTGGACGATCCGCTGCGGCAGCAGCAGCTTGGCACCGACCACTACTGGGAGCTTTATGTCTTCGTTCCCACGCCGCTGATCAAGGTGCACGACCGCCTGCAGGAAGACTACCCGGTGGTCTGCTGCGTTCGCACGCTGCCAGAGGGTATGCCGACGGGCCAGCAGATCGGCGAACGCGTTCGGGTGTCGGGCTTCGCCCTGAAGCGGTACAGCTATCCGCTGCCCGACGTGAAAATCTCCTCTTCGCAGGGTGATCAGACGCAGAAGGGCGAGCGGCAGGAAACCGCCCTGCTGATCGGAAAGGAACCCAGTTGGAAGCCCGCGCCGAGCCCCAGAGGAGAAGTGAACACCCTGGGGTGGATTTTTCTCTCGATCGCCGCGGTCATCTGCCTGGCACTCGCCCTGGCTGCCTGGTCGTTTGCCCGCGACTCCCGTCGCCGCGACCGTCAGGCCCGCAGGGAACTGCCTGACCGCATCGAACTGCCCTGACTATGGCGAAGGTCCCTTGGGTTTCCCGCTGTTTTCGGGTGGGCCTTGCCGGCCCATGAGATGGTCGCGACAACGGTGGATTCGATCCACATCCGTGCCGCCCGCGGACTTCCCGCGCTCGAGCATGGCCCCACTCCGAATCAGGAATCCCAGATCATGCGACGCGCAAAGATTTCGATCATCGGCGCCGGCAACGTTGGTGCGACCACAGCCCATTGGTGCGCGAGCGCCGAGCTGGGTGACATCGTGCTGCTCGACATCCCGGCCACGGAAGGGATGCCGGCTGGCAAGTCGCTCGACCTCTTCCAGGCCTCGCCGATCATGGGCTTTGATTCGCGGCTGACGGGCACCACGAACTGGGCCGACACCGCCGGCAGCGACGTGGTCGTGGTCACCGCCGGCATTGCCCGGAAGCCCGGCATGAGCCGCGACGACCTGCTTTCGACCAACGCGAAGATCGTGGGCGACGTTGCCGCACAGATCCGAGACTCGAGTCCGCAGGCCGTCGTGATCGTCGTCAGCAACCCGCTCGACGCCATGGTGCAGAGGACCTTTCAGGTCACCGGTTTTCACCCATCCCGTGTCATCGGGCAGGCGGGCATCCTCGATACAGCCCGGTATCGCAGCTTCCTCGCGATGGAGCTGGGCGTGAGCGTGGAAGACATCGCCGCGATGCTGCTGGGTGGCCACGGCGACACGATGGTCCCAATCCCCAGCTGCACGAGCGTGGGCGGCATTCCGGTCACACAACTGATCGCCCCCGATCGGCTCGACGCGATCGTCACCCGGGCCCGTAACGGTGGCGCGGAGATCGTGAGCCTGCTCAAAACCGGCAGCGCCTATTACGCCCCGGCCGCAGCCACGACGCAGATGGTGGAGGCGGTCGTCCGCGACAAGAAGCGGCTCGTGCCCTGCGCAGCCTACTGCGACAAGGAATACGGCGTCGGCGGCTACTTCGTAGGCGTGCCGGTGGTGCTCGGCAGCGGCGGTGTGGAACGGATCATCGAACTCACGCTGCAACCCGAGGAGCGGGCGGGCCTCGACAAGAGCATCGCCGCGGTGAAGGAACTCGTCGCCGTGATGGACCGGCTCACCGGCCACAAACAGGCCTGATCGCCGCCTGCGAGACTCTTCGCCAGATGTCCCCGCGAGAACGAGATGCCCCCGCGGGAAACAGCAAGGGCCGCTCGCGACAGCCCTCCAAAAAAGCCCCCCCAACAGGCCCTGCAGGAAGGCGGCCCCCAGAGGCCCGGCCTTGCCTGTTTTGCCCTCCCTGCGCACCCCCGGGAAGGCTCGATCCTGCCGTTGCCGGGCAGGGAGCGTTCGGCTACAAACCGCGGGCCAGGGAACGCCCTGAGTCGGCTGGGGTCAGCCCCTCCCGCGAGAATCGGCCATGTGCCCCGAGCCTGATCCATGTGCCCTGTCACCAGCCGCCGAGGTGCCCGATGAGCAGTCGCCTTCCCAAACAACACTCGCGGGGTGCCGCCGGTCGCCGGGCAACTGTCGCCGCAGGCCCGGAATCCCGGCCGGTGTCTTCGGCGTCCGCATGGCTCGGTGACGACCGGTTGTTCACACCCCTGGGACACGAACCGGGCTACGACTACCCGCTGCTCGTCTGGCTGCCCGATACCACGGCCACTGCCACCCGCAAGAAGCCCTTTGATCTCGGCCGGGTGATGAAGCGGGTCAGCCTTCGCAATTTCGTCGCCGTGCAGCCCGGCATCGCCGTCGATTCGCCCGCCATCGGACTCGAAGAGGCGGTCTGGCGGTCGATCGAACGGATCCGTGAGCGGATCGCCATTCATCCGGATCGCATTTTTCTGGTGGGGCAGGGCGGGGGTGGCTCCGACGCGTTTCGGATCGCCTGCCGTCATCCGAGGGAGTTCGCGGGCGTCATCTCGCTGGGCGGACTTTTCCCGCTCGACGAGGCGTTGTTTTCGCAGCTCGTCGACGTGCGTCGCCTCCCGATGCTGCTCTGTTGCAAGCGTTCCAGTGTGCTGGAGCAGGCATCCCACACGGATCGCACGCTCCGCCTGTTTCACGCCGCCGGTGCGGCACTCGCCATGCGGATCTATCCAGGTGTCAACGATCTTTCCAAGTCTTTGCTATCCAAATCTATTCTGGGCGACGTGAACCGCTGGATCATGGATGAGGTCTGCGGAACACCCACCGCCGTGCCTTCGCTCTCCACGCCCTGACGAAAAGCACCTGACGAAACGCATCTGATGACCTCTCCCTCACACCACTCGCGTTCTGCCGTGGCCAATCACGCTGCCATAGACAGGCACGCTGCCATGGCCCATGAAGGCCAAACATCCGGCCTGGTCTCGTCGATCCTCGCCGACCAGACCCGGGCTCGGCGTGTTCCTGGCCGGCCGCCGCTGGCCGTTACGCTCGACGTGTCGCAGCAACACGAGCAGTCGCTGGTCGCAGACGCAACCCTCCTGCGACGGGCGCTCGAACCACTCATCCGCCGCGCGGTCGAGTCGGCCGCACAGATCGACGCCACACGCGAATCACCTGTTGTTCGCGAGGTCATCGTGACGAGCGTCGACCTCGGCGGGGCAATCGAGATCGAGGTCGCCGACTCCGGACCTGCGCTTTCCGATCAGGTCAGAAAGTGGCTGGGCGAGACCGGCCGCGGCCCGCACGATCAGAGCGTCATGCCAGAAGGAACCGGCCTGGCACTCGCTGCCGTTCGCGCTGCCGTCGCCCGGATCGGCGGCACGCTGCACGCCGCCAACTGCCCAGATGGCGGCGTGGCCATCACCCTCCGGCTGCCCCGCCGACAGTCTCAACGGCTGGCCGCCTGACGACGCTCTATCTGCCTTTCACTCCTGTGCAACAAGCACCGTCGCGTCGATCGCCACGGCACCGCGCCTGCGTCTTCCACAAACCGCTCAGCTCCCCGTCATGAAGGGCAGTGCATGGACGCACAGCAACCCTCACCATCTCTCCGCGACCGCCAGCCGCCTTTGAGCACGCTGGCCCAGGTGATCACACCGGCCCAGGTGATCGCGCTGGGCCTCGTCCTCGCGTCGATTGGCTGGGCGGCCTGGCTGCTCCGCGACCGACCGGCCAACGACGAGGTCGAACTCCTCGCCGGTACGGCCCTTCCGTCGTCTGAGATGGCGATCATGGAAGCCGCCTTCGACCGGGCGCAACTCAACGACCACCGCACCGACGGGGGTCGGGTCTGGGTGCCCCGCAGCCGTCAGAGCGCCTACATGCGGGCGCTTGTCGATGCCGAGGCGCTGCCTCGCGAGTTTGGCGGCAGTCTCCGCCGCGCCCTCGAAAAAAATAGCCCCTGGCAGAGCCGGGCGGTGCAGGGCGAAATGCTGCGGGCAGCCACGCAGGAAGAATTGTCCCTCGTCATCTGTTCGATGCCCGGCATCGAACGGGCCGCGGTGCTCTATGACACCGAAAGCCACCACAGCCTGGAGGGCGGCGGGCCGGCCAAGACCGCCAGCGTGAATGTCCGCACCCAGCCCGACATGGAGCTTGACACCGCCAGGATTCAGGCGATCCGCGTCCTTGTCAGCGCCTCGATCGCCGGCCTGACACCGGAACGCGTGGCGGTCACCGATCTGCGGAGCGGCCGCGTGCATGCCGGCCCGCTCGAGGCCGAGGCGGATCGCGCCGCGACGGCTCTGGCCGCCGCCGATCCAGCCCTCGCCCGCCAGGCTGCACACGAACACCATCTGGCGACCAAGGTGCGGCAGTCTCTCGCCTTCATGAAGGGGGCGACGGTGGACGTGTCGGTGGACTTCAGCAGGGCCGAGTCCGCGGCCCTTCCGGTGCCCCCGCGACCGGAAGATCTTCAGTCACAACCTTCGACCGACCAAGTCACCAACGCAGCCGCCGCGCCAGCCACCGGTTCGATGACGGCGACGCAAAAGCCGGCCGATGCCAATGCTCCTGCTGAGATCCGGCCGCGTTCGGCGATCATCGTCGCGTCAGAGCCTCCAGCATCCCCCCCGCCTGCCCTCGCCGCCCCCCCCGCGCGGCCGATTGCAGCGGACGTTCCCGAATCGATTCTGGTCTCGATCGCAGTGCCTGACAGCTACTTCCAGATCGCCTGCCGGGCGGCGATGGAGCGGGCTGGACAGCCGACACTCGAGCCGATGGCGATCGAGGCACACGAGACGGAGCGGATTCGCCGGCATGTGCTCAGCCTGCTGCCGGCGACTCGCGATCCATCGCAGCGGCGGGTCCTCATCACCAGCTTTCCGGTGGCCTCCACATCGATGGCCCGTCGCGAACAGACCGGCCGGGGCATGGCCACGGCCGCCGCACGGAGTGGCCTGATCGATCGATCACCCCAAGCGTCTTCGGGATCGGCTTCACAGGACGCTTCGCAAGTCTCTTCACAGTCATCGTCGCAGGCCTCTTCAGACGTGATGGGATTCGCCGACACGATCGCAGCGGTCGCCGCCGGCCGCTTCAGTGACGTGCCGCGGCAGATTTGGCTGGCGGCGACGAGCGTCTGCGTCGGACTTCTGGCCGGCTTCCTCTGGTGGATGGGCGGCCGCCCTGATCGCGTCCGGCTGGATCGCTCCCAAAGCGGTCGGCCGACCCCGTCTGGAATGCGGCAACCGCGGATCGACTGGTCGGCTGGCGGCGATGCCGACAACGCGGCGGCTCCCTCAGGACGCGGTCCTGACTATTCCAATTCCAACACTGGCTATCCCGATGCAGGCTATCCCAATGCCGGGGAGGGAATTGGCCGGGCGGCGGTGCTGCTCTTTGCCCTCTGTGCCGCTGCGACCCCGGCCCGCGGTGCAGGACCAACGCCACTTCCCGACATGGCCGCAACTCGCGACATGGCTCCGCTTCCCGCCATCGCCGTGGCTCCGCTGCCGGAGTCGATCCTGCCTGAATCCCAGATCCTGCCAGAATCCAAGATCGCGGGCGAGGGCCTGCAACCGGCGTCACTCGAAGTGCCTGTCGGCTCGATGGCGATCGATCTGGCGGCCCCGCCGCTGACGGCTGCCGGTAGTTCAGGTCCACTTGCCAACTGGAAACTGCTGGCAGCGATTGGGGCCGCCTTTGCGGTCGTGGCGGCCGCGACGGTGCTGACGAAGAGGCGGACAACGCTCCTACCACCCGATGTCTTCGAGGTTCTCGGGGAGGGATCGCTCGGTGGCCAGCACGCCGTCCGAATTGTGCGATTCGGACCCAAAACGCTCCTCGTCGGGGTCTCTGCCGCGGGCTGTCAGACGCTCGCCGAGCTCTCCGATCCCCAGGCCACCGCCTGCATCGCCGCCGCCTGCCGCGGCGTGTATCCGGCCATGCGTCCTGCTGTCTCACCACGGAGTCGCGGCTCGCAACTTCCGACAGGCTCGCAACCCCCGACAGCACCTCATTCCCAGCGCAGCGGGGAGGCGGCATGATCCTCGGAAACGCAAACCCCCTGAGGATACTCCTGCTGGCCGCCGCGATGGCCTTCGCGTGGCAGTCGGCCGGCACAGCCGCCGAGGAGCCAACGGCCCAGCCGCCATCCGCCGTACCATCAGCACTGCCATCCGCACTCCCATCCGCACTCCCATCAGCCGTGCCCGAGAGTGTCACTCCGGATGCGGTCGCCGGTCTCGTCACGAAGCTGCTCGGCACCCGCTCCCTCGATGCCACGCTCTCCGCCGCGGTCATGTTCGGCGTCGCCAGCCTCGCGCCGGCCGTGCTGCTGATGACGACCTGTTTTGTGCGGATGTCGATCGTGCTGACACTCGTGCGTCAGGGATTGGGCACGCCCCAACTCCCTTCCAATCAGATCCTCACGTCGCTGGCGCTCTTTCTCTCAGCGCTGGTGATGTGGCCGGTCTGGTCGGCGTCCTACCGCGATGGGGTCGAGCCGTATCAGCAGGGACGCATCGAATTGGCCGCAGCCTACGAGCAGGGCACACTGCCGGTCCGCCGCTGGATGGCCACACAGATCGAGCAGGCCGGCAATCGCGACACCATGCTCTACTTTCTCGCTCGCCATCCTTCGGCACCCAAGCGTGTGGCAACCTACGACGACGTGCCGGTGGAGACACTGCTGCCGGCCTTCCTCGTCAGTGAATTGAAGACCGCCTTCGCGATCGGCTTCCGACTGCTGCTGCCCTTTCTCGTGCTGGACATACTCGTGGCGACACTCGTGGTGTCGACCGGCCTTGTGATGCTGCCGCCGACGCTCGTCTCGCTGCCGCTCAAACTGATGGTCTTCGTGGCCGCCGACGGCTGGTCGCTGGTGGTCAGGTCGTTGCTCGATGGTGTGCGACACACGGCCTCTTGAGGAGACGGCAGCATGACCGACAGCGACCTCGTGGAACTCGTGCGGCAGGCGATCCTGACCGGGCTGCTTGTGATCGCGCCGGTGCTGCTCGCGGGATTCGGCGTGGCGCTGGTCACCGGTCTGATGCAGGCGGCCACCGGCATCCATGAGCCGCTGGTCGGGCTCGCACCCCGCTTGGTGGCGATGGCGGCGACGCTGGTGCTCGTGATGCCCTGGATGGTGGAGCGATTCGTCGACATGTTCCGCGCGGCGGCGGCGCCCTAGGCCAGCGTTTTGATCGGGCTCGGTCATGCCTGAGCGCAGCCGGCGTCGTGTTCGAGGTGTCCTGCGGAAAACGATTCGTGGATGGTGCAATGAACGAAGCCCTGTCGCAGGAGATCGTCGTGGCGGCGGGGGTCTGCTGCCGTATCGCCGCAGCCGTGGTCACTGGCACGCTCCCGATCCTGCCGGGGGCTTCGTTCCGGATTCGGCTGACGCTGGCCTTCGCGCTGGCGGTCGTGGCGGTGCCGATGGCATGGGCCGTGCAGAACACACCCCCGGGGCTGCCGATCGGCCCGCTCCTGCCCGTGCTGGCCGGCGAACTCTTCGTGGGGCTCCTGATGGGGATCGCGGCGGCGGCGGTGCTGTCGGCGGCGGCATGGGCCGGCGGCATCCTCGGCAGTGTCTCGGGTCTCTCGTGGGCCGATGACTTTGATCCCGACTCCACCGGCGAATCGGCCGGCATCTCGCGACTCGCCTGGTGGGTGGGCCTGGCCGCCTTCTTCGCCGCGGGCGGACAGTTGGCCGTGGTGGGCGGGCTGATCGACAGCGTGCGGCATATTCCCATCGGCACGGCGTTTGGCGGCCCGCAACGGGAGTGGCTTGAAACGCTGGCCGTGACGACGCCGGCAGTCGCGTTCTCGCTGGCGGCCATGATCGCCATTCCGTCGCTTGTGTCGGTGGTGGCCTTCCACCTCACCAGCGCCATCTGCCTGCGGGCGATCCCCTTTGCACCCGGCGCCGGCCTCCTGCAGGGGCTCGCCGCAGTCGTGCTCCTGGCGAGCCTCTGGCTGGGTGCCGATGCCTGGGCCGGCGGCAACGCCCTGGTGATGCTGCGATCGATCGACGCCTGCTTCGGGGGAGGCTGACCCGATGAGCGACTCCGCCGATCGCACGCTCGCCGCCACGCCCCGCCGCCGTGAACTGGCCCGCCGTCAGGGGATGATGCCGATGGCGGCTTTGCCCGCGTGGGTGGCCACCGTGGCGACCACGCTTCTGCTCCTGCCGACATGGGGTGCGGCCACCTTCCCGGCGGCGACGGCGCTGATGCGGGAATCGATCCTCGCCAGCTCGGTGGGGCCGGCAACACCGCCGCGGTTCGACCTGATGCTGACGGTCTCCCTTCTGCTACCGACGCTGGCGCTCGTGGCCGTCGCCGGGGCCGTCGGCCTGACAGTGCGGGTCTTTCTGGATGGCGGTGCATGGCAACTCTCGCGGGTCGCGCCCACGCTTGGCCGCATCAGCCTGTGGTCGGGACTGGGCAGGATCTTCGCGCCGGCCACGCTGGCGGCCATGGTTGGCCATGCCTGCGGCCTCGCCCTGTTGGCGACGACTGCCACGCTGGCTCTCGCGCCGCTGATCAGGGTCATCGGCTCGGGCGAGTTGTCGCACGACCCGGTGGGCATGCTCGCCGCCACCCACCGGGCGATGCTATGGCTGGTGACGGCCGCCGCGGCGGTGGCCGCCTGCACCTGGGCCGTGTCGCGGCTCCGGTTTGAGCAACGGATCCGCATGACACCGCAGGAGTATGCCGACGAGGCCCGGAGCCTGCAGGCCGATCCAAAGGTCAGGCTGATGCGTGAGCAACGCCGCCGGGCGGCCTGAGCCCTGAGCCCTGAGTTTAGGGCACCTCGTAGCCGTAGCGGTCGATGAACGGCCGCCAGCGGCGGGCCACCTCTGCCACGATCCGCGGATCATGGCTGTAGGTGTTGGTGCGATAGCGTTTCATCGAGCGGGCATGATCCTCGAGCGGCCCCCGCACGCGTGCGAAGTCTTCAAGACCGAGCCGTTCATAGGCCTCCGCCAGCCGCCCGACGGGATCTGCCACCAGATCCTCGTAGCGAATCTCGTGCAGGCGGCCCTCGGGAATCGTGGCCCGATCGCGATCGAAGGCCGCATACATCTCCTCGAACGCCGCGAACACATACCGCTCGAGCCTGTCGCCCGGGTCGACCTGCAGGCCCTGCACGTCGTGCAGCGACCGCCAGAGACGCATGGTCGAGGAAAAAACCACGAACGGATCGCGGACAACATGCAAAAACCTGGCCTCCGGAAACATTCCGGCGAGCACGCCGACGCGGGCCGTGTGCGGCGGGCTCTTCAGCACGGGTCGCCGGGGATCGGCCACGGCCAGCATGCCGAGGAACCGCCGCAGCGTGCCCTGCCAGCGGACGAGGTCGGCCGGAGCGAGGCCCGTCACGTCGAGCGCCACAGGAACATCGGGGCTCGTGACGGGAAACGCCATCCGGCGGTAAGGCGATGGAGCGCCCATGTTCATCAGGGCAAACTCATCTTCCTGCGGACGGTCCCAGCCCGCTGCCACGTCGTCCATCGGCCGTTTTGACGGGATCATCCAGCCGATCGCGGCGGTCATGAACGATTCGGTGAGCAGAAAATGCCCGGGCGCAAAGCACTGATACGTATTGGGACAACAGAACCGGTCGTCGAGCATCAGCAGCTCGTGCAGGAGCGTCGTTCCGGAACGCCAATGGCCGATGATGAACAGGGGCGGCGGCGTGGACGGCGGGGATTGCAACCGACGCCGGAACCGGGCGTTGCTGAGGGCCTCAGCCGTGGAATTGAAGGCCGCGGCCGCCGTGATCGTGGCCATGAGTCCCCACCGCGTCAGGCTCGCCCGCGCGTGGTGTTCGGCCACGAGCGGCAGCCACACCCGCAGGGGCATGCCGTGCCAGAACCGCGGGCTCCACCAGGGATAGGCGTGAAACTTCTGGGTGGGCGGCACGGTCTTCGTCGTGGAGGCTGATGTCATGTGTGGCAAGGGAGGGTGTCCGGCGGTCGGAAGCTCGGGCTGACTCTGGCGGGCTGCTTCTGAAAGGCTGACGCGAATGTCCGGTGAGCTACCGATCATTCGTCAGTGTTCTATCGCGCGGCTGGGTTTACCGCGTAGCGGCGGTGTCTTCCTCGGTTGCGGCCATGCGGGCTGCCGGCAGCGCATCGGCCATGGCCGACACGAGTTCATCGGCGGAGGGACAGCCCTTCCAGCGACGGCATTCGCCTTCCCCGACCGTTGCCACAACCACCGTGGGAAACTCCTTCACCCCAAACCTGCGGCAGTCGGCGGCCTGGCGATCCGCATCGACCATGACGCAGACAAACTGTCGGGAGAGCCCGACGAGCCTCCGATCGACGAGCGTGCCCTGGGCGAACTCGGCGCACCAGTGGCACCATCCGGCCCTGAAAACCACCAGGAGTGGTCTGTTTTCGGCGGCCGCCCGCCGGAGCCCGGCCTCGTATCCTTCGACATATTCGATCGCATTGCCCTGGTCCGGCATGGGGGGCGTAAGCCGCACCGCCCGCGGGGCGGCCGATTCCACCGCCTCGTCGCGGATCTCGAAGCCACCCCAACCGACCAGCAGCATCAGCAGCAGGCCCGCCGTGCCAGCCATGCCCATCATGCCCGCCAACGAGCGGCCGACCAGCGTGGGGGGTGGGGTAGGAAGCATCGCGTGACCACTCGGAGGCACTGACCAGAAATGCAGGAGAAACGCACTAGTAGGCCTGCTGGCGGCGGGCGGCAAGAGCGGTCGATCCAGGGCAGATTCCAGGGCAGCGTCGCGGGGATTCTGGAAGACGGGGTAATCCGCGGCAACCAGGCTTGCGTGCCGGTCTGCCGCGGCCCTCCGCACGACCGAAAAGCGTTGTGTCTTCGGCTCTGAAAACCTATTCTCCCGCCCGCGACGCCCGGTTCCACCGCTCTGTCGGCCAGTCACGCATGCGGGTTCGATGGTTTTCATGGTCAGAGTCTCTTCCACCATCGCGCGGGGACTATCCGTCGCCATGCTGGCGACCGTGGTGGCGGGCTCGGGCTGCCGGCTGATTCCCCGCACGGGGCCGGTGCCGCAGGAGGTCGCCGATGCTCGTCGACTGTGCAACGAGGGCCTGTCGGCGGCAGACCGCAACGACCTGCTGCGGGCGGAGGGGCTCTTGGAGCGCGCCGTAAAGAACTGTCCGACCGATGTCGATGCCCGGCGGCACTACGCCGACGTGCTCTGGCAGCGGGGGGAACGGATGGCAGCGGTGACCCAGATCGCAGAGGCGCTGCGTCTCTCGCCAGGCGATATCAGTCTCTGCATCGACGGGGGCCGGATGTACATGGAACTCGGCCTCCTCGACGATGCCGATCAGCTCGCCCGCGAGGCGGTGCGGGTGGCGCCCCGTTCCGAAAAGGCCTGGCGGCTGCATGGTCAGGTGGCGCTCGCCCGCGGCCGGCCCGAGGAGGCGCTGGCCGACTTTCACCGGGCGTTGGCGATCGCGCCGGACGACCGGGATCTGATTCTCGACACGGCGGAGGTCTATCGGCGGCTGGGCCGCCCCCAACGGGCGTTGGCGACGCTGGCCATTCTCGGCGAGAGCTATGCGCCCAACCAGACGCCGCCGCAGGTGTTCGCGCTCGAGGGCATGGCGCAGGAGGCGCTCGACAGGCCAACGGAGGCCATCGAAAGCTACCGGCAGGCCGTGGCCAAAGGCTTGCAGTCGTCCGACGTTGCCGCTCGGCTGGCGAAGCTGGAGCAGGATGTCGCCGCCGACCGGCCACCGACCGCCGTCGCGGAGTCGCCTGCCGCAGCCACCCGGCAGTGATGCCGCAGTGGGCTCATTCGCCGGTCGTGGTTCGGCCGGTCAGCAGGTCGAAGGCCCCGATCGCCGGCACGAGCATCGCCAGTGTGGCGAAGCCATAGGCGACGGCGGCCACCAGAAACACCTGCAACGCATTGCCCTGCAGGAAGCCGGTAATGGCGACGAATGTCAGGGCCGGCAGGAGCGCTGATGCCCAGGCGATCGCCGGCGAAGGATTGCGGGCCGAGAGCGCGGCGTAGAGGCCGATCGCCCCCCCCACGATCACCGCCAGAAACGGCGCGAGTTGCAGCTCGAAGCTGGTACCGAACGCGACCATGATCCGCATCGCCGTGGCCACGCCGACGAAGAGAAACGCCACGGTGCCCAGTGCCACGGCGATGGCCCGCCGCGAGGCGGTGTGGGAAAGGCCGGCATGCAGGCCGAGCACCGCTGCAAAGAAGAGCAGCAGGGCCATGCCGAGGGCCATGTAGATGGCATTCTCGGCCGACGTGATGCCCGCCACCGCCAGCGATCCACAGAGTACCAGCGGCAGCAGCACGATCTCGCGGGCCGCCGTCAGCACTCCCAGGAGTTTGCCCCAGACGAATTCAGACGGTTCGAGATCGGTCACGAGCAGGACGTCGAGCGCTCCGCGGTCGCGTTCGGTGGTGATGCTCGTCACCGCCATCGCCGCCACTGCCAGCAGGCTGGCCAGCGCCATCGGCACCACGGCCACCGCCACGGCCAGCCCGTCGGGCCTGGCCTGCCTGGCCTCGGCCACGATGCCCGCAACCGCTGCGGCAAGTAGCAGCAGCCATGCCAGCCGCACCAGGAGCAGGGCTTTGCCGTGAGCCCGCGTGCAGATTTCCCGCCACAACACGGGATTGTCCCAGACCGTGCGAGACGGCCGCCTGACAGCCGACAAACTGGCGGCAGAACCGGCAACCGCAGAACCGGCGGACCGAGCGGCACCAGACGCCTCCGGCTGCCGCCGCATCTCCTGAACGGTGTTCCAGGCTCGCACCCGGGCCACCGCTACGATATTGGCCATCACGATCGCGGCGACACAGACGGCTAGGAAGAGAGGCAGTGTGGCCCCGCCTGCGGGCTGGAGCGCGGCAAACACCGCCCGGGCCGGCGAGACCTCCGCACCGGCGTCGGCCCCAAACCGTCCGGCCACGACCTCACCGACTGCGACCCAGGCCACGAGCGCGAAGGTGGTGATCGCCAACGCCTGAAACGTTGTGTCTTTCCAGAAGGCGACACACGTCGCCACGCTCGCGGCCACGAGGGCCGCCGCGGCGGTCACGACGAAGACGCGGGCCAGTTGCGACATGGTGACGCCGCCGAACAACGACGCGATCACAAACACAGGCACCGCCGCCAGCAGAAGCAGGAGCACGCGGAGCAGACTGCCGGCCAACTTGCCCAACACGAGCTGGCCGTCGGAGAGCCGGCTGATGAGAAGAAGCTCAAGCGTGCGGCGGTCCTTCTCGGCAGTCACGGCCACGGTGCTGGTCATGGCGGCGGCCAGCATGGCCAACGAGAGCTGCAGCGGCGCGAGGATCCGCAGCAAGGTCGCGCCGAAGCGGGCGGTGTCACCGGCCGTGGTCACTGCTTGCGTGCCGGTGATCACCAGCCAACAGGTGGCGACGATGCCCAGCAGCGCACCGCAGTAGACGGCCCGGGCGACGAACAGACCCCGAGCCCGCGGAACTGCCCGCACCTCACGTTCAAATACCGCGCCGAGCATCTGTCCTCTCCGGTTCGTCCCTCCGGCCGCAGCGTGGATAAAACTGGCCGACACCGATACAGTAGCAGACGCCGTCCGAATATCGCACCGA